>Ga0255375_10251_pt1 | contig 9591 bp, 8 predicted proteins | sample ANMaggSeSYBR01H3_FD_182090 | JGI IMG/M metagenome (GOLD analysis project Ga0255375, IMG submission 182090) | Sediment cell enrichment communities from methane seep in Santa Monica Basin, California, United Staets - ANME aggregate JGI... | ecosystem: Environmental > Aquatic > Marine > Cold seeps >... | reverse complement strand
AACCTCAAAATATCCGGACGAATCTGCACTTAACGCGGAAAACTGCGTTGTGATGCCGGGGCTTGTTGATCCACATACTCATCTTGTTTGGGCGGGGGACAGAGCGGTTGAATTCGAAATGCGCCTGGAGGGAAAAAGCTATCTGGAAATAATGGCCTATTGGCAGTTGCCATTTTTTTCTCTTATAAACTGGTCAGAGAATATTCTGGGGAACCGGCAGTGGATATCACAGCAATGATGATGACGACGATATATTTAACAGTATATCTTTGGGCGGTTCGTCATCCAAAGGGAGAGCGGAAGGCGCTTTTTGCACTCGGGGCGCTCGCGTTCCTGAGTTTTAAAACAAAAGAGACGACTATCTTTATTAACATCCTTTTGTTCGGATTTCTTCTGGAACAAGTGAAAAGCAAGAAAAGTTTCCGGAAATTGCTTCATTTCTATATGCCCTTCCTGTTTGGAGCTGCCGCAGGCATTGTTCTTTTTATTTTCCTCGACAGCGTGTTTTTAGGAAAACCTTTTTTTGCGATCTCACCAGAAACCTTCGGAGCGATCTTTGGGAATTACGATTACGCGCCAAAATTTTTAGACAGCCCGGCCAACTGGTACACGGTCTATCTGTTAGATGACATCATGCTGCCGTTCCTGCTTTTTTTGATCAGCGGATTTCAACTGCAAAATAAGCTTGATGAAAAAATTCGCATTGTATGGGTATATCCGCTTGTTTTTATTGCTTTCATAAGCTGGAATATGATCAATATTCCATGGGGATTCATTGAGCGTTTCTTTTTCCCGGCTCTGCCTGCACTCACGGTGCTTGGTGTGCAGGCAATCAGATTTAAATTCCCTAAGAAGATGAAAGGCTGGATTGGTTTTGCTGTATCTCTAATCCTCAGTGCCGCAGCCACATTTTTGATGCGCTCAATGTGGATAGGGGTTGCGGAGAAATTCTCCGCTGATTATTTTCGACTGCTTGAGGCGGTATATCAACCGATGCTATTATCTTTTTTACTGGTCGTCATGCTGTGGGAAAAGAGAACCGGCTGGCAGTGGACCATTGTGCAGGTGTTTTGTATCGGTTCGCTGCTCATCACTCCACTGGCGAACAATTACAAGTACACGGTGACCTATCCAAAGATACAGGAGCGTTATGACGAGATCTTCTACCCGCTGGAGGTTTTTCAAAACCAGATAGAGATCGGCGAAAGTGACCGAATGTATATTTCAACTGATATTAAGAACGGACTGGATATGCTGAGTGATGACCCAAATGATATTGCGGGCATGTATAACTTCTATTTCGATGAACGGATCAGCTCCGATAACGTGTTTATCGGCTATAACAGAAAACGAGTTGGATCAGATCTTGTCGATAAAGACCTGTCTCACGCACTGCTATCAGCAAGTGATCTTGAACAGTTGGAAGCATCAGCGCTTTGGGGCACCATCACGAGCAAGTACGAGCATCTCTTCAGAGATGAACTTGGGACAATATTTTTACTTGCCAGGTAAACCGATCGTTTATTGGCTTGAGGAAGTTACACGGGGGTTACATTTTTACGTATGAATGTCGCCAGGGATAGCTTATCAATAAGCTCTTGACGTGCGTCACACCACAGGTCTCTCAGCGGGCAGGAATTGAGAAATGGGCACGAGTCTGCGCCCTGTGTGCATGCGTTCAAAAAAACAGGCCCATCGATAGCTTCGATCACATCTAAAACCGAAATCTCTTTCCCGGGCCTTGCCAGAGAAACACCTCCCCTGGCGCCTCGTGCTGTCTGGACGAGCCCGGCGATAGAAAGTTGAGAGATGATTTTTGCCAGGAAGGAAGGGGGTATTTTTTGCTCTGCGGCGATGACGGCTGTCGAAGCTTTTTGGTTCTCCTCCAGCCGGGAAAGATAAATCACTGCTCTCAAGGCATAATCAGCCTGCCGTGTGATCTGCATGATCCCTCGATTTCATTGGATAATTTGAATAAAAATAGTCCAGAATTAAGTGTATAAAAAAAACCGCCATCTGGCAAGTGCTAAAGTATAATCACCCCATGGATGAATTCAAATTTTATGTTCCAATAACTGTGCGCTACAGTGATCTTGACGCCCAATGGCATGTTAACCATACACGCTTTCTTACATACATGGAGCAGGCCCGCCTGGGGTATTTGCAGCGGTTAGGGTTATTTGACGGAAAATCGTTCCTGGATCTCAGGGCGATTATTGCAGATGTACACGTATCCTATCTTGCGCCAATTACGCTTGGGCAGCAGGTGCGAGTTGGAACCCGAACCTCGAAAATTGGCAGCAAGAGCATCAAGTTTGAATATATCCTGGAAGATGCGGAAAGTTTACAACCTCTCGCAAAAGGTGAAGTCACCAGTGTCGCCTATAACTTCAGAAAACAGGAGTCTGTACCAATTCCACAGGAGTGGAGAGAAAAGATCGCCGAATTTGAAGGGCGCTCGTATTAAAAAGCAGATATTCCAGGTTTTCTTGGCTGGAATTATTCTATTTCTTCCGGGCGGATCTTATCTACCTGTCCGTAAATAAAAATGATATCAACATGACCGCCGGGCCCATATTCGAATACATGCCATTCAAGAATAGGGAAATGAAGGGTCATGCCTGCTTCCAGCGGGATAGGATCCCCTAGCTTTTCTGCGTGATCCCCTTTACGCACCCACCCGTTTTTTGAGCTAATAATATACACAATTTCCTCAGCGTGGTGGTGCGGTTCCATTGGCCCGCTTTCCTCAGAATATCTGGCGAAACCCATAGTCATTTTTTTACTTTCTGAGCAGGCATCCTTCCCAACAGCTTTTTGGATTGTTCGGCCCGGCAGGAAGATTTCAGGTAATTCTGTACGCTTGATCACTTTCATGAAACACCTCAGTTGGTAATAGTAATTATTCTGATTATATTCGTTATTTCAGCAGGGTCTTTTCTACTATACTCTGAGGTTCTTATTAACATTGCATATAAACAAGAAATGGTTTCAGATATGCAGATATGGTTTGGTAAAATGAGTTCAGATTAGATTGTTTTTTCTTCTCAACAATCTAAGGAGGTTTACGAGGTGTCAAGTTTAGAAAAATTTACCCAGAGTGCAAGAAAAGTTCTAAGCCTTGCTCATAGGGAAGCAGAACGGATGTTACAGCCCGAGATTGGGGCGGAGCATTTATTTCTTGGTTTGCTGCGGGAAGATGCTGGCGTTGCCGGGCGTGTGCTGCGGGAACTGGGTGTAGATATAGACCGGGCCCGTGAGATGGTGCTTCGCATTGGAGGAATGGGGAACAAGCAGGTTGATAAAATTGACCTATCCGCGGACGCGAGAAAAATTTTAGATACGGCAATAAAAGAAGCCCGTGAAGCGAGCAGTAAATATGTTTCAACTGAACACCTTTTACTGGCGCTTATCAAATCAGAATCGAGCCTTGCAAAAGACGTGATCGCAAAGCTGGGAATTACTCCAGCCCAGATCGAGCGCCAGGTGAAGCGCGTTCTGAGCGAAAATCGACAATCGCTTTCCCGTGTTCGCCAGGAAGCAGCTCAAGAAAAGAGATCCAGAAAGAAAAAAGAAGATAAAACACCGTTGGTTGACCAGCTGGCAGTTGACCTGACCGGATACGCTGAAGATGGAAAGTTGGATCCAGTAATTGGTCGTGAAAAAGAGATCGAACGTGTCATTCAAATATTAGCGCGCCGCACAAAAAATAATCCTGCGTTGATTGGTGAACCAGGAGTAGGAAAAACGGCTATCGTTGAAGGGCTAGCTTCGCGGATCATTGAAGGTGATGTTCCAACACCACTGTTGGGTAAACGTGTACTGCGGCTGGATGTCGGTTCGCTGGTAGCGGGAACTATGTATCGAGGTCAATTTGAAGAGCGCCTGAAACGCGTGATTGATGAGCTGAAGGCATCAAAAGCAATCCTATTCATTGATGAAGTTCACATGCTGGTTGGCGCTGGCTCCGCAGGCTCTTCCGTTGACGCAGCCAATATATTAAAACCTGCACTCTCGCGCGGTGAACTGCAGGTAATTGGCGCGACGACACTTAATGAATACCGCAAGAGCATTGAAAGTGATGCTGCGCTGGAGCGCCGTTTCCAACCGATAGTGGTTGAAGAACCAACACATGACGAGGCCCTTGAGATACTGCATGGTGTGCGTAAAAATTACGAAGATCATCACCGATTAGTCATTTCTGATGAAGCATTAGAAGCCGCGGTTAGCCTATCGGCGCGCTATATCTCGGACCGCTTTCTTCCAGATAAAGCGATTGATCTTATAGATGAGTCTGCTTCGCGCGTGCGTATGTATAAAAGTGATACTGCCAAAACAAGTAAGAAGGTAATGTCTGCTCTTCGCAAAAAGCGCAAGGAATTAAGTGAAGCACTGGAACAGAACAAACAGGATGAATCTGAGACGCTGAGAACTGAAGTTGGAAAGCTCGAAAAGAAACTGAATAAACTCCGCGAAGAATGGGATAGAGATACCAGCCCCATTGTTACAGCAGATGATATTGCCGAAATGGTGTCTATGTGGACCGGCGTGCCGGTAATGCAGCTTGCTACAGAGGAATCTGCGCGTTTGCTAAATATGGAGGCAGAGATAAGCCACCAAATTGTCGGGCAGGAAGAAGCTATTGAACGCATTGCGAAAGCCGTGCGTCGGGGTCGTGCGGGATTAAAAGACCCGCGCCGACCGATCGGATCATTTATGTTTCTTGGTCCAACAGGGGTGGGCAAAACTGAACTCACAAAAGCGCTTGCTCGCTTTCTGTTTGGCAGCGAAGAGGCGCTTATTCAGTTGGACATGTCTGAATTCATGGAGCGCCACTCTGTCAGTCGCCTGGTTGGCGCACCTCCAGGATATGTCGGGTATGAAGATGCTGGACAGCTGACGGAAGCCATCAGGCGCAGGCCGTATTCAATTATCGTATTTGATGAGATCGAAAAGGCGCATCCAGAAGCGCACAATACGCTCCTTCAAATAATGGAAGAAGGGCAGTTGTCGGATGCCAAAGGGCGCAAAGTGGATTTCCGCAATGCTATCATTGTGATGACATCCAATATAGGCGCAGAAATGATTAAACATGAAGGTGGATTTGGTTTCAACCTGGAGCGTGATGAAGCTGAGGATGAGAAATTTGCCTATGAGAAGATGCGCAAAAAATTAATGGAAGCACTGAAAAAATCATTTCGTCCGGAATTCATCAACCGCATGGATAGCGTGATCGTATTCCATGCGCTGAATCGAGGACATATTCGAAGAATTGCGAAGATGGAATTGCAGAAAGTGGCTGAGCGGCTCAAAGAACGACAGATTGAATTGATGGCAACAGAAGCAGCATTAGAAAAATTATCTGAAAAAGGATATGATCCCGAAATGGGCGCCCGGCCGCTCAGGCGGGTGATCCAGTTCGAAATAGAAGATCAATTGTCTGATGCACTGCTGGCAGAAAAATTCAAAGATGGCGATAGTATTTGGGTGGATGTGGATAGTGAGGGTGGATTCATCCTGACAGATTCGCCGGAAGAAATCCAACCCGAGGAAAAAGAGCCACTGGGCGCAAAGATATAAACCTCAATAGAAACGATGAGCCGGGTATTCATACTCGGCTTTTTTTAATCTAACAGGCAAACTTCTTGGTTTAGAATGTACTAAAGGAAACGCTATGGCAAAATTGCATACGCATTATATCTGCCAGGATTGCGGGCGAACATCTATTCGCCAGCTTGGGAAGTGCCCTTCCTGTGGAGGGTGGGACACAATGGTTGAAGAGGTCATAGAAAGACCAGCGTCCAGCAAAAAGAATCAAATTTCATCCACAATTTCAAAACCAATAAGACTGGATGAAGTGTCGGGCGAGATAGAAGACCGCTGGGATCTGGATATGAGCGAGTTCGCTCGTGTTCTTGGAGGCGGTATTGTTCCAGGGTCGATTGTGCTGTTGGGGGGTGACCCGGGAATTGGCAAATCTACACTTATGCTACAGGTGGCGGGAGAGATCGCGCGCAAGAGCCCTGTCCTGTATGCTTCCGGAGAAGAATCTGCCCGTCAGATTAAGATGCGGGCGCAGCGCCTGGCGAAATCAGACGAGAGAGATTTTTCCGCAGAGCATTTATTTCTGGTCACAGAAACAAACCTTGATGTCATTCTGACTCATGTAGCGCAGGTAAAACCGGTGCTGTTAATTGTTGATTCCATCCAGACAATCTATATGGATGATTTATCGTCCAGCGCCGGCTCAGTTACACAGGTAAGGGAATGCGCCTCTCGGCTGCGCGAGCTGGCAAAATCGTTGGGAATCGCAGTATTCCTCATTGGGCATGTGACCAAAGAAGGGGCTATTGCCGGACCTCGTGTCCTGGAACACATTGTTGATACCGTGCTTCATCTGGAGGGTGATCGATTTCAATCGTACCGCTTACTACGCTCAATGAAAAATCGATTTGGCCCGACATCTGAAGTAGGTGTTTTCGAGATGCGTGATATCGGTATGGCAGAAGTGCTTAACCCTTCAGAAGTATTCCTGGCAGAGAGAATGGCTGAAGCTCCTGGATCGTCTATCGCTGTAACAATGGAAGGCACGCGTCCAATTCTGGTTGAATTGCAGGGACTCACCAGCCCAACAAATTTCGGAAATCCAAGACGGACAACAAATGGGATGGACTATAATCGGCTTCTTTTGATTACTGCAGTACTCACGAGAAGAATGGGATTACGCTTATCTGATCAGGATGTGTTTTTGAATGTGGTTGGCGGCCTACGGGTCGAAGAGCCAGCAGCCGATCTGGCAGCGGCGGCAGCACTGGTATCTTCAATCAAAGATCAACCTGTACGAGCCGACCTTGTGTTGATCGGGGAGATTGGGCTTTCAGGGGAGCTTCGTTGGGTCAGCCAGATGGAAGCTAGGATATATGAGGCAAAGAAACTAGGATTTAAGACGGCAATTATCCCCAGACGCATGCGATCTTCTCTATCGACACCTGAGAAATTTAAGATTGTTGAAGCTCGTTCCCTTGCCCAAGCAGTTAAAATTGCTTTAATCACTTAATGAGAAAAAGAGGTGAATGATGCCGAATGTACTTGATGATATTCTGGCCGGTAATGTACCCATGCACGTACGGAGCAACCATGCGCTGGAACACGCGACGCTCCACGTGCTTCAGGAAAAAGGGCTCAAATCTCGATTAGGCGGTATTTCGGATGTTGGTGGGTTTTGGATATATGGAGATGTTGAAACTGAGGCAATCTTTACAGCAGTTCAGGAAGCCCTCAAACGATTAGCAGATGGAGAAAATGAGCTGGCTGTCCATCCAAACTGCGGGACCAATATAGCGGTGGGCGGTCTTGCTGCGGGGGGGATGGCCTGGCTTGGGATGCTTGGCACTGGAGAAAAAATAGGGAGAAAGCTCAGACGACTGCCTTTTGCTATCATGTTAGGTTTGATCGGCTATCAAATGGCTAAACCTTTAGGTCCGAGAGTACAAAAGCAGATCACAACAAATGCAGATGTAAGAGGTTTGGAAGTGATTGAAGTCATCAGGCATGATGTAAGAGGGCGCACTTTCCACCGTATTTCTACCCGACTGGCAGGATAAATTTGAAACAAAAAGAGAAAAACCCGCTTTCACCGCAGACCTCTTTTTTCATCATACGGGGAAATAATGTTATGGCGATAAAGGAGAGAATAGCTGAATTCTCTGAAGAAATAGGAGATGACGCGTTTCTCGATCTAAACACCTCTCGGCTGGATGGTGCCGTTCTCAGTTTTCAGGAGATCATCACTCAATTGAACATATTTCCGCTGGGGGGCAGTAAACGGGTTGTCATTCTGGACAATGCCGCTGAAAAATTCAGTAAAAAAAATACAGAGAAATGGCTTGTTCCTGTTTTGGATAATCTTTCGTCATCTGTTCTGTTTGTTGTCATCTTATTTGATAAGAAGAAATACAAACAAGGTTCAATGGTATGGGAATCATTTGGAGAAAAGCACTGGTTAAGGAAAGTGGTTGAGCGATATTCTGAAAAAACCGTTTGGGTTGATTATCCGCTGCCATCATTACGAGAAATGCCTGGTTGGATAAATGAAGAAGTGGTGCGCCAGGGGGGGAATTTTCATCCACAGGCAGCAATTGAATTGGCGCGCATGGCTGGGAATGACCTCTACCAGGCGCGGCATGAGGTGGAAAAAGCCATTTCATATGTGGGAGAAGGAAAGCAGGTTAAACCGGCTGACATTCGCTTATTATGTGCGGCAACGAAAGAAGAGACATTATTCAGATTGGTAGATGCGGTTGGGCAGCGCGACGGGAAACTCGCCTTTAAATTATTAAAGGAGTTGAGCGTAGAAACACCGATCCAATATATTTTTAGTATGCTGGTGCGGCAGATCCGACTTCTCATTCTCACAAAAGAAGCCCTTGCTGGTGGAGGCGGCGAAAAAGATGTAAGAGCTGCATGTTCAAACACCCCTGCTTTTGTTGTAAAGAAACTGATCAGCCAGTCACGCAAATTCAAGATAGACACACTTGAAGATGTTTATAGAAAACTGGACCGGATAGATGAAGACTGCAAGATCGGGCGAGTTTCATTAGACGTTTCCTTAGAAGGATTGATCGCTAGAATCACCACTTAGGCCCCCTCTCGGGGAAAAAGATATATGAATTTAATCAGATAAGACAGTATCCCTTTTCTCCCCCCATTTTATTGCGTCAGAGATTCCCTGTTCAATAGATAATTCAGCACTCCACCCGAGCAGTCTTCTGGCTGTATCCGCGTTACAAAAAGAACCTGCGGTGTCACCCGGACGCCGCGGGCCATCTGCTTTGTTGATCTCCCGCTTGACAACCGCCTCAAATGCGGTGACTAGTTCACGGACGGTGACACCCCGCCCGGTTCCCAGGTTGATGACCAGGTAATTATCCTCTGGATTGCCCGCGTTGATGAAGGCAGAATTAAAATTTTCTACCGCGCGAATATGCGCCTGTGCCAGATCCCATACATGGATATAGTCTCGAACTCCGGTTCCGTCCCTGGTTTCGTAATCTGTACCGGTGATCGTGAATTGTGGGATCCTGCCCAGTTGGACATCTACCAGTTTCCCAATTGCGTGAGATGGATTTGAAATCTGAAGCCCTGTACGCATTTGCGGATCTGCCCCGATTGGATTGAAATATCGCAGAGCAATACCCTGCATTGAATAAGCGCTGCAGTAATCGCGCAGGATCATTTCCATTATAAATTTAGTGCGCGCATAAGGGCTGAGGGGGTTCAATGGAGCGGTTTCAGTAACCATAAAACCTTCTACAACGTCATAGATAGATGCAGAAGAGCTAAAAACCAATCGCTGGCACCCGGCATCTTTCAGTGTATTAAAAAGCTCAAGGGATTTGCCTACGTTCTCCCGGTAATATTCATATGGCCTTTCAGTAGACTCTGGAACGATGATCAAAGCTGCGCAGTGGATGGTGGCGTAGATATCGGGGTGATCGCTGAAAATGGTTTTAACGAGTTTACTGTCAGCGATATCTCCCTCATAAAAGATGCGCCCTTTTGCAAATTCAGCCCGTCCTGTGACTAACGAGT
>Ga0255375_10245_pt1 | contig 9756 bp, 7 predicted proteins | sample ANMaggSeSYBR01H3_FD_182090 | JGI IMG/M metagenome (GOLD analysis project Ga0255375, IMG submission 182090) | Sediment cell enrichment communities from methane seep in Santa Monica Basin, California, United Staets - ANME aggregate JGI... | ecosystem: Environmental > Aquatic > Marine > Cold seeps >... | reverse complement strand
AGCTATATACATATTCTGGCGTAAAGCAGATATGGAGGATACAATGTCTGTACCGAATCTAGAGGGAACACTAAAAACTATGGAAGATGCTAAGGATGCCGGAGCGACCGGAGTTGTTCTTGATTATGACATAGCATACACACCCATCTGGTTAGAGCTTAAAACCATGTTGCACTCAACATCATGGTTCATATCACAGTATTCTCCGGAGCACGTCACGATAATTGGTAATTCAGATGTAACGTTGCCCGCGAATTTAGAAGCATCGAGGATCTGCGGCACGGATATTTTTGATACTGCGGCGAAAATCGCCTCCTGTTGGAACCAGTCTCAAGGTGTGGTGTTGGTGAACTCTACCGATTATCACAGTGCAGTAGAAGCTGCGCCTTTGGCTTCTTATTTGGGCTATCCCATATTGTATGTGAATGCGGTGATTCCCAATTCAACGGGTGATGCCTTGAATATATTGGATACAAACGAGGTAATAGTCGTTGGAACTGTGAGCCCAGCGGTGATTCATGATTTAGAGGCGCTGAATATCTCGATTTCGAGAGGTGATGCAAATGAAATGCTGATACGCGAGATGGCTATGAATGGGGAAGATGTTAATGCTGTGGTGTTCACCAATACGAGGGACTTTGAATTGACGTCACCAAAGCCGAAGTCCCTTAAGTATGAGAAGGAACTAGGTGATATTCTCGTGAGTACAGAGTTATTCCCCGCGGAAGTTCCTTGCGATCAAGAAGGCACTACTTATTATATAACAGTAAATGTAAAAAACACGGGCGATGATGTGGTGGAGGACATTATCATTCAAGATACGATGCCGCGTAGAAGAACCGTGAAATCAGCAATTGCCGCCACAGGTAATGTAAGTATACTGGCGAAAAGAGAACTTGCCTGGAACATAGGCGATTTGTATCCAAATGAGGTGGCAACGCTTAGTATTGAAGGTGCATTGGATTTTGCAATGGATGTCGGCGAGGAAAAGAGTATAGACGAAGGAATTGTTATAAAATTCGATGGGATTGAAGTGTTCCTCCCTAAGGCGGAGAGAAGAACGATAGAAAAAACACGTTGTGAATATATCAAAAATGTAACTTATCCGGTCAATGCCACAGCGGGAACCACAGCTTTGATAACCTGGGAAGTCACTGCGAATACAACCGAGACGTATGTTGGATACTACCCTCCTGATTCATGGAGTGAATATACAGAGGAGCAGAAAGGCGAGCCAGGAAGATACAGGGCGGTGATAAATTTAACAAAACCGGGGACCTGGGAATTTTCGATAATGTACAGGAATGACAGCTATTACTGTTACACCACTTACTATACGATAAACGTCACCGCTCTTATTCCGCCTATTAATACAACTGCATTTGCACATACCGTAATTCCTAAGCTTTCTTTAACAGCAGCTCAGATTGCAGCGGCGAGGAAAGCAGTTATTGTAGATATAAATAAATATCCTCGGGATTTTAAACCAATAGAAGAGGAGGAATCGCTTAAAAATGCTGTTTTGGATTATAAAATCAAGCCGGAATATCTAATAGTTGTTGGTGGTATTCGATCAGTTCCGTATGTTGATACGGGAGTGGTGCAAGATTACGAGGATATGGCATTTGACATATACAGAGATTACGAACTTCAATTAGATGATGATGATTTCCTTGAAGTTGCAACCGGTCGAATAATTGGGTTAGATGTATATGACGCATCTGCCTTAACGGCAAGAACACTAGCATACGAAAAGATAGCAGAGCATGGGGATTGGAAATCAAAGGCGTTGGTCATTAGCAATCCGCCCTTAGAATGGTCTCAATCACCCACAGCGGGAGATATTAAAGTCTATCTGGAAGATGCCGATTTATCCGTATATTATGAGGTCTATGAGAAGGCAAATTGTCCGGAAGTAATGATGGAGATGAACAATGGAAAGAACATTGTGTACTTTAAGCATCATGGTGCGGAGTATGCCTGGGGATTGAATCAATGGGCATGGTTAGAACCTTATTTGGATACGATCGATGTAAAAATGCTCAGGTTGGCGCCACAAACAACATACGGTGACACATGCCTATCAGGGAGATTAAAAGGTAGCAGGTATACGGATTGGAGGACGGATGAGCAGTTCTACGAGCCGCTTGATCTGGATAGATCAATTGCACTGGCATTCTTAGAAGCCGGTAGTGCAAATTACATAGGATCAAACTCTCTTGCATGGATTTTTTTACGAGAGGATTTTGGTAAGGTCTTTTACCAGGGCCTAATCTATGGTAATATGACGGTCGGCGAGGCATTAACGCATGCTAAAAACTTCTATCGGTTAAAACTTAGATATTCGGAGGAGATGCTCGATGAGTATCCTCGCTGGGAGGAAGAAATTACAGAAATGATAAATGATACGTCAGAACAGTTTATTTTGTTAGGCGATCCCATGTTTAAGCCGTTCATACCAAAAATACCCGAGAAGCCAATAGATGATGTGATAATATCTCAGGACTGTGAGAATGAGTATGAGTATGAGTATGCCGTTACAATGACGATAACACCGCTTAATGAATCTGCGACTAAGTGGATTTATTGGTACGAGCAGCCAGTAGTGGGTGGGAAAGTAATAGAGCGTTTATTGCCATCGCTGGTAGGCGAGCTTGAGTTGCCGGTAGAGGCAGAGGATATAGTTGTTAGAGGGATGAACGGGATTGTTTGGCATGGGGAAGATGTTACAGGAGACAAAAAGATAGTTCGATTTCCGGTAATGGACCCGATGCCAAAGCTAAATGAGGCACGAGAATTTGAGATCAAGTATGTTTTCATGCCCAAGATATGCTGGGAGTTGAACCTAACAGCGGGTTGGAGCATGTTCTCAAGTCCAATAGAGCTTTACGATGCAGATGTGGTGCATGTTCTGGATGATGTACCGTATTCGGCGGTATTCTATTTCGATCCTGCAACTAAGAGTTGGTTATATCACCTTAAGAATAATACAGAAGCTTCGACATTAACGGCTATTGAGCCGGGGAAAGCATATTTGATTGAGCTGGAAGAGCAAGCGAGTTTGAACCTGAGCGGGCGAGCAGTGGAAATGCCATTTGAACTCAGCTTGTCAAAGGGTTGGAACATGATAGGTGTACCATCAAGAGAAGAGGTGAAGATAGCCACGCTGAATGTTACACTCGATTACGAGGAATACACATTTGATGAAGCGGCGGTGCAGAATAGGATAGTATCTGCGTTTATATTTATGTATGAGGACGGCGAGTGGGACTATTTAGATAGCTCGGAAACGCTAAAGCCTGGAGCAGGATACTACTTTGAGGTTCTTGAGGATTGTACCGTTGTGGTTCCGGAGGTATAAAAACGCCCCGTTCTTTGAAAACGAAATACAAGGAGATCCTATATTCCCAATTGAAGGAGAAATATGCTTCAGGTCCGTTCAGACAGTATACGCCATTGCAAAAAAACACAAAATATTTATATTCTCACATCCTTTAATAAGCCAAGACTAGAAAAAAGAGTTACCAAGATTGTATCAAGTTTGATAGACAATACAAAGGAAGATTAAGATGATCACAAATATTTTAACTACAATACCCCCGACAGATCCAACCAATCTGCTTAGATTGAGGGATAGTGTCTATTCTACGGACCTGATAATAACAGCAGTTGCGCATTTTGATTTCTTTTCGTGGCTCGATAAAAACCCTGCTGACATACATGAGATTTGTACCTCATTAGAGATAAAACAAAGACCCGCAGATGTAATGCTTACTCTTTTCAAGGCACTTGACTTGATAGAAGAACGAGACGGTCGGTACTACTTAACAAAACAATCAAAGGATTATTTGATTGATGCATCGCCATGGTCGTTAGGCCCATATTTCGCGTCATTAAAAGAAAGACCGATTTGTGACGCTATGTTAAGTGTTTTAAAGACCGGTAAACCTGCCAATTGGGGCGCGAAGAAAGGTGAAAATGAGTGGGCAGTTGCAATGGAAGAAGATGAGTTCGCTAAGACGTTCACTGCCGCTATGGATTGCCGCGGCGCGTATCTTGCGCCTGTTCTTGCAAGAACCGTTGATTTGGCCGGATATGGTAGGTTATTAGATATTGCAGGTGCATCGGGCATTTACGCGTCGGCTATTGTGTCGCAACAGCCGCATATGTCTGCAGCGGTCTTTGAAAAGCCACCGGTTGACGAGATTGCAAATAATTCATTAATTGAAAGGGCTATGCGGGATAAAATCGAAGTGATAGCAGGAGATATGTTCAAAGATGAGTTTCCGGAAGGATTTGATGTTCATCTCTTCTCTCATGTCTTACATGATTGGGATTTTAGTGACGTTAAATTGCTATTGGAGAATTCGTACAGGAATCTAAATCCGGGCGGTCGGATAATGATCCATGATGCACATATAAATACGGCGAAAAACGGGCCTCTGCCGGTGGCTGAATATTCTGTGCTTTTAATGTTTGCTTCCGAAGGCAAATGCTATTCCATATTGGAAATGGAAGAACTATTGGCGGGGGCTGGCTTTTCCGGGATAAAGTATGTGCCGACAGTTGCAAATCGAAGTGTTATTATTGGTGAGAAATAGTGAAAATACGAAAGAGTATTTTTATACATTCACAACTATTTAAAAGACAAGGGGAAAAATGGGTGACAGTTAAATTAAAGGGACGGTTATGCGAACGGTTCGAATATATGACGGTATCTGCAATACCGTGCTCTAAGATGCAAACTGTTATGGATTGGCAAAATAAGGCGGTGGTTTTAAATGAAAATGTTGAAGGAATAATTCCCATAATCAGTAAAGGGGGATAAACGATAATATGAAAACAGCTATTAAATCGATTCAACCGACCACAATTAAATTCTTAATTGAAAAGATTGGCAAAATGACAGATTATCGAGAGGCTAATGAATCGTTGAACCATCTAACGGGTATAGATACATTTTTTAGAAACAAAGAAGATTTTTTGACTTTACTAAAACTCCTTAAGCCAAATTTCATAATTCGTGAGGGAGTGGATAGACGAGAATATGGTGATTTCCAAACCCCGTATAAATTAACTGACACTATATGTTCATATTTGGATAGTGAAGGCGTATCACCAGATGTAATAATTGAACCAACCTTTGGAGAAGGCTCGTTTTTAATTTCTGCTCTTAAATATTTCCCGAAGTTAAAAAATATCTATGCTGTAGAAATTTATGAATCTTACTATTGGGCGGCTAAATTTGCCATAGTTGAACTATTTATGAGACATCAGGACTTAAATAAACCGAGAATTTTACTTTATCTTAATGACATTTTTAAGTTTGAATTCATGGAAATAGAAGAATCAATTGCAAATAATAATGTTTTAGTATTAGGTAATCCTCCGTGGGTTACTAGTTCTGAGCTAGGTACTTTAAATTCAAAAAACTTACCTAAAAAGACCAATATTAAGTCACTTAATGGTTTGGATGCTATTACTGGCAAGGGAAATTTTGACATATCGGAGTCCATTATTCTTATGATGCTCAACTCGTTTTCAAAATATAAGGGCAATATGGCTATGTTAGCAAAGAATTCCGTTATCAAAAATTTAATTCAGCATTTGCCAACAACAAGTTGTAAGATTACTGATGTAATCGCTTTAAAGATAAACGCGAAAGAATATTTCAATGCCTCAGTCGAAGCATCGCTATTCAAATGTAGTTGTGGTTCACATAAGCATTCTCTTACTTGCAAAGTTTCCTCGCTTATCTCGCCCAATTCAATTGTAAACGAGTTTGGGTGGGTTGGTGATAAATTTGTTTCCAATGTAGCTCTTTACGGAAAGAACAAAAAATATGATGGGATTTCTCCTTATATTTGGAGACAAGGTGTTAAGCATGATTGCTCAAAAATTATGGAACTACAGCAGATAGAGGGTAATTATTTCAATGGATTTAGAAGGGAATTAAACATAGAAAATGAGTTGATATGGCACAATCGGAAAAGTCAGTGATTTTTTAATTTTTCATCTATCATACCCAACATTTTCATCGTGTTTGCAAATAGTAAACTACCATAAAGTGATCCCACATTGACTTCCTGTCCAAAATCCACACTATTCTTATCCAAAACTGTACCAAAACATCAAAAACGACAGTTATAAGAGTAAAAAGGCGATAGCTAACGCTAACCTTCTCTCCTCATTCACGCCAGCTTGAATATTAAAATCTTTACCCATGATCCAAAAACGGTACGAACATCAAAAACGCTTCCAACAGTGTCTTTTTACATCTACCTAGCAGCCCAGCCCTCTTCATTGCCGAAAGCTTCATCTGGTTCTCGATTCCCTTATCAGTCCTGAGCTGCTTCTTCCTATGCGTTTTCAAGCTTGTTGAGTAGTAGTTCTCGACCCCATTGTTCGTAGCAGGCGCATCTTTCACGAAATAGAACGCCGTAAAATGTGCCCAATTCTTCTCGATCATTCTCAGCCGCTTCTGAACGTGCTTTTCAAACGAATCTATTTGCCCCATCAACTCATCAAATACCCTCAAAGCCTCAATATAAGGGCGCTGCTCCAAATTCCTCTTCTTTCGCCTCCGTTCTAGCTCCCGCCCATGTACAAAAGCCCTAAAAATCGCCATCTGCTTCCTGAGCCACGTCCTGTACGCCTTTTTATCCCCCTCCTTCATCTCTTGCTCTTCTTCCACTAGGCTCAGCAAGAACTCGAGTTCCGCATCCCTGTTGTAGAAGATGTTCAACATCCGGTATTTCATCAATTCCTGCTCTATAGTCGTATTATTTGGGAAATCGGCGACAATTAGCTTGTCCAAGTGCATGAGACAGTACTGATGAATCAAGTTCTCGCCGAAGAACTCCTTGAAGACCCTGGGATAGCTCAAGTCGAGGTCCGTAACAACAAATGTGCGCTTGCTCGGGTCTAGATACTTCGTCAGAAAGGCTGTGATGGTTGCAGAGTTTTTGCTGTCGTGCAGTTCCTCGGCAATCGGCTGACCGGTAACGCCGTCCAGCAGGGTCAAGCGATATTTCTGTGTCCTGCCCTTCTTCGGATGCTGCTCGTCATATAGTACAATCTGAAAATCTTCTATGGGTGGGATAACCGTTTTCTCAACTGAATCGGCGAACGCGTTGAAGATTGTATCCCGTCCCTGGGGGTAAATGAGCGCCATTATATCTGAGATACCCTGATATGAGACATGATGAAGCCTCAAAAGCTTGTCAATCATGCTTATGATGTCAAAGAAGTCCTCTTTCAACTTTTCCCAGAAGCTACGCTCTTCCTCACATTTTTTATTACAAGAGGGACAGATATATCGCCCAATCTTGACGTTACCCAAACCTCTTTTCTCGTACGAGTTATATCCATTGTAGTTCATCTGCATGCCGCATTCCGGACACACAGGTGGCTTTGTTCTACGAAAAATTCCCTTTGCCGTGTACACGAAATCGGTTGAATACCTCCCAAAGATCGCGCTGAGTATCCCCCAATACGAAAAATTGTTCAGATTTGTATCCAAAGACGCCATTTCTTTCTATCCTCCTCTCATTAACACAACACCAAATGTTTTTCCTAATAATGCCCACTTGCACGCTACTCCACATCTTGCCGCTGCCCTATTCATTTTAATCATTATAAAACAGTTGTACGGGGTGGTATATAAACCTTTCGGTTTCATTTCAGATGGAATCGAATTTCAGACACTTTTATTAAACGTATTTACAATTTGAGAGGAGTGCGTGCGCAAATATGCAAAAGATTTAATCATAATTGTGGATCATAAGTTGTGCTAGGGCATGGGCTATTTGGTTCTCCTAAAATTCCCTTTCAAAAAATTTTTTGATTTGTGATGTGGAACGAGGATTATACCAACATCACTAGAAAAATCGATTGTGCCGTTGATATACGGTTTAGTTAAAAGTTCAGATTTAAGTTTGCCCGTTATAACAAAGACAAGAAAGTACGTAATCATAACACAAAATCGTATTGGGGAAGACACAAAATATTTGGCAGCTAAATTCCCAAAGCTTTATCATTATTTAACAGAAAACAAATTCTTTTTTGAACAAAGGAAATCATGTATTTACAAAAACAAACCACCATTTTCAATATTTGGCATTGGAGATTATTCTTTTAAACCATATAAAGTTGCAATATCTGGTTTTTATAAGCGTTCTACCTTTTCTTTGATTGTACCAGAGAACAAGAAAACAATAATGTTGGATGATACCTGTTATTTTTTAGGATTTGACAGTCTTTCCAAAGCTATTTTTGTTTGGGCTATTCTTAATAGTGAACGTGCTCAACAATTGCTTGCTGCACTTACGTTTTTAGACGCAAAACGTCCCTATACAAAAGATATTTTAATGCGAATTAGTATAGACAAAGTCGCTAAAGATATGAGCTATAATGAAATCGTGAACCAAATTAAATCATTGGATGAAAAAATGCTGGCTAACGTAACAGAGGATAAATGGAAAATGTTTCTTGGAAAGATGAATAAAAGAAATTCGGAGACTAAACAACTATCAATATTTGAAATAGTGACAAAACAACCTTCATCATCTTTAACTTCGGCTGGAAATTGAGCACGGCACAGCAGATAATTAACACGATGCTTGGAGTTAGAAGGGAAATGAATAGGGATAAAAAAAGTCGGACATCTTGAGAAACATGATTTAATGCTGTAAGATTGCTGATCGAGTTTGGTTGTACTAACGTTTAAACGAGATAATGATATTTAAATACTAGAAACACTATTTATAAGTAGGTGGATAATGATGCAGACGTTTACGGCAGTAATACAGAAAGAAGAGGATATGTATGTAGCAGATGCCCAGAAGTTGGCACAGTCAGCCAAGGAGCGAGTATAAAATAGGCTATAAACAACACCATGAAATTGTTCCAAGTTGATGCGTTCACCACAAAGCCTTTCACCGGCAATCCCGCAGGAGTCTGCATCTTATCCGAGACCATACCCGATTCCGATATGCTGAAGATCGCGAAAGAACTGAATCTACCCGAAACCGCATTCCTACATAAAAACGCTAGCGGCTATAACTTACGCTGGTTCACGCCCCAAACAGAAATAGAACTTTGTGGTCACGCAACGCTGGCAGCAGCCCATATACTATGGGAAACCGGATACCTGGCTCAAGATGAACACGCAAGTTTTGATTTTGTAGCTTTTCAGTTGTCTGAACGAGGTGGCGTTATAAAAGTTAAAGTAAAATCGAATCGAGTGATTTTGAGTGGTCAGGCAGTAACAGTAATAAAAGGAGAGCTAATATACGAATAATAGTATAAATGTATATGGATGGAACTATTCGGGCTAATATTAGTTTGGGATCTCATGTTGCAATCGTATTAAAAAAGGACCAAAGAACAGGTAAACTTACAACAGGAGTTGTTCAACGCATACTAACGAATTCGCGGACACATCCACATGGAATAAAAGTGCGTCTTGAAAGCGGTGAAATCGGTAGAGTAAAAGAAATAATTGAGAGCCAGGCGCCCCAGGAGTGCCCGATTAATGTAATTGGGAATCTTGCATAAACTGATAGCTCGTTAAACAATTCATCCACCTGACCCTCAACTGTTGTTTTCGTTTGTAATGGTTCTAGTACACCAAAATATTGCGACATTTCTTTTGCAACGGGCGCTACACTACCCCGTGCTCCCGGCCCACCGTGAACAACAGCTATAATAAACGGTTCTTTACCATACAGTCTCAACTTCATTTTTAGTGTCCTT
>Ga0255375_10244_pt1 | contig 9790 bp, 9 predicted proteins | sample ANMaggSeSYBR01H3_FD_182090 | JGI IMG/M metagenome (GOLD analysis project Ga0255375, IMG submission 182090) | Sediment cell enrichment communities from methane seep in Santa Monica Basin, California, United Staets - ANME aggregate JGI... | ecosystem: Environmental > Aquatic > Marine > Cold seeps >... | reverse complement strand
ACCTTTGCCTGCAAGTATGATTTTCACAATATCAAGATACTTATAAAAGCGAAATACTTAAAGAAAGATATTTCTAATGAATTATTTTCACCAATTGGAACCATAGACATAGAAAAACTTAATTTGGCGGTTAAAGATGAAAAATATGAAGATATCCCCGCTTCTTTTGAGTTTCTAATCAAAAAAACATTCTCAGAGTACGGCAAGTATAAGGACCCGGAGATAATAGATTTTATTTTGGATAAAGAAAGATACATTATGATGTTTAATAAAATTAGAGAAGTAGAAATAATTGAAACAGAGGAACTTTTTTTAAAAAGGTTTATTAAAATAAATATAGATCTTAATAATATAATTAGCTGTATTAGGGCCAAGATAAGAGGAGAGAGGAAATCCTTTGCTAAAGAGTTTATAATTCCCGAAGGTGATTTTAAGATAGAAAATATAGTTGATATATATGATTCGCCTTTGTCTTCCTGGTTTGAAAAATTAGCACATACTGATTATCAAGATATAGTAGAACTGGGAGTAAATTACTTTCAAAAGAATAACTCCTTAATGGAATTAGAGAAGCTGAGGGATAATTTTATTCTAAATTTCTCGAAAATAGGAAAATACGTTACCTTTGGAGTTGAACCATTGGTAGGATTCATTACCGCAAAAGAGAATGACATAAAAAATATTAGAATAATATTGTCCGGTAAGTTAAATAAATTGTCTCCCGAACAAATCAAAGAGAGAGTACGTGATACTTATGTATAAGATTGCTTTAGTTGGGGATAGAGAAACTATAATCGGTTTTAAATTACTGGGCGTCTCTTTATTCCCCATAACCAAAAAGGATGAGGCTGTAGAGGTATTAGATCAACTGGTAAAAGAAGAATATGCGGCAATATTTGTAACTGAAGATATTGCCGGTCAAATATATGAAGAAATAGAAAGATTACAAAGAACATCTTTTGCCAGTATAACCATAATACCCGCTAAATTAGAAAAAAAATATTTAGGGTTGAAAATATTAAGAAGAAATATAGAAAAAGCCATAGGAACAGATATTTTATTTAGAAAAGAGGTAGAATAATGGAAACAATGGAAACAGCGAAAATAACTAAAGTTGCCGGACCGGTAGTAATAGCCAAAGGGTTAAAAAATGCCAAGATGTATGATGTAGTAAAAGTCAGCAGTCAGAAATTAATTGGTGAAATAATAGAACTTAATAAAGATTCAGCAACCATACAAGTTTATGAGGAGACTTCCGGAATTGGTCCTGGAGAATCTGTTTTTTCTACTGATATGCCCCTTAGTGTGGAATTAGGTCCCGGTCTTATATCATCAATTTACGATGGTATTCAAAGACCTTTAGATATATTAAAATCAACTAAAGGGGATTTTATTACCAGGGGGGCAGAAGCGTTTGCCATTGACCGAAAAAAGAAATGGGATTTTGAACCAATTTCCAAAAAGGGAGATAAAATAATATCCGGTGATATTATCGGTACTGTCCAGGAAAGTAATATTGTTAAACATAAAATTATGGTTCCTCACGGAATTAAAGGTGAAATCAAAGAAATATATAAAGATAAATTTACAGTTACAGATACTATTGCCCTAATAAAAGACCAAGAAGGTTCAATTCACGAAATTAAAATGTTACAAAAATGGCCAGTAAGAAGTCCAAGGCCTTATAAGAAAAAATTACCTCCTCTTGAACCATTAATTACCGGACAAAGAATAATAGATATGTTTTTTCCCATAACTAAAGGAGGGACAGCTTGCATACCGGGGCCTTTTGGCAGTGGTAAGACCGTAGTTCAACATCAGATATCCAAATGGTGTAACGCAGAAATAATTCTCTTTATCGGATGTGGTGAAAGAGGTAATGAAATGACCGATGTTCTATTGGAATTTCCGGAATTAATCGATCCTTATTCCGGAAAACCATTAATGGAAAGAACTATCTTGATTGCCAATACATCAAATATGCCGGTAGCGGCTCGTGAGGCCTCTGTATATACCGGTATAACCATTGCGGAATACTATCGCGACATGGGATACAATGTTGCGCTTATTGCTGATTCGACTTCTCGTTGGGCTGAGGCAATGCGTGAAATATCAGGCAGGCTGGAAGAGATGCCGGGAGAAGAAGGATTTCCCGCTTATTTAGGTACTCGAATTTCAAGTTTTTACGAAAGATCCGGAAGAATAAAATGTCTTGGTAGTGACGATAAGGAAGGAACACTAAGTATTGTCGGTGCAGTATCACCACCAGGGGGAGATCTATCCGAACCGGTTACCCAAAATACTTTACGTACTGTTCAAGTTTTTTGGAGCTTACAAGATAAATTAGCCTATAAAAGACATTTTCCCGCGATAGATTGGCTAACCAGTTATTCTCTTTACTTGTCCGACCTAACGGAATATTACAATAAAATAATTGGGGAAGAATATATGGAGTTACGTAACAAATCTATGGCGCTACTTCAGGAAGAAGCAGAATTAGAAGAAATTGTAAGATTAATAGGTGTTGATGCTTTGTCAACTCATGAGAAATTAGTGTTGGAAACGGCAAGATCCATCAGGGAAGATTTTCTACTTCAAGATGCCTTTGATAGTACCGATTCATATAGTTCCACAAAAAAGCAATTTCTTATTCTAAAAATGATTATTCTATTTCACAAAAATGCTGAAAAAGTAATTGAAAACGGAGTGACTGTAGAAAAATTAAATGCTTTGCCGGTAAAAGCAAAAATAATTAGAGCAAGATATATAGAAGAAAAGAATTTGAAAATATTTAGTGTAATTGAAAAAGAAATAATATCCCAAATTAGTTCAACAACCGATTAAAGAGAAGGAGATAATATAGCAAAGATGATTAAAGAATATTTAACCATATCAGATGTAGCTGGTCCTTTGATAGTAGTAGAAAAAACAATCGATGTAAAATATCAGGAATTAGTTGAAATAGAGCTATCTTCCGGAGAAATAAGAAGAGGGCAGGTGCTTGAAATCACAGAAGATAAGGCAGTGGTCCAGGTATTTGAAGGAACAACAGGAATTGATGTTTTCAATACTAAAGTTCGTTTTTTAGGTAAGGTAATAGAATTACCTATTTCCCTGGATGTTTTGGGAAGAATATTTGATGGATCGGGGAGACCTATAGATGACGGTCCCCAAATTATTGCAGAAAAGAAATTAGATATAAACGGAAATCCCATTAATCCTCATGCTCGAGATTATCCCAACAATTTTATACAAACCGGGATTTCTTCCATCGATGTATTAAATACCCTGGTTAGAGGACAAAAACTGCCCATCTTTTCTGGTTCAGGATTACCCCATGCAAAACTTGCTTCTCAAATCGCGCGGCAAGCAAAAGTATTAGGGAAGGAAGAGAAATTTGCCGTTGTCTTTGCAGCTATGGGAATTACTTTTGAGGAAGCAAATTTTTTCATAAGCGATTTTAGAAGGACCGGAGCAATAGAGAAGAGTGTTATGTTTGTTAATTTAGCCAATAATCCAGCGGTAGAAAGAATAATAACTCCCCGAATGGCTCTAACTTGTGCGGAATATTTGGCATTTGAAAAAGATATGCATGTGCTGGTAATACTTACTGATTTGACCAATTATTGTGAAGCTTTAAGGGAAGTTTCTGCAGCCCGAAAAGAGGTTCCCGGAAGACGTGGTTACCCCGGTTATTTGTACACAGATTTAGCCACTCTCTATGAGAGAGCCGGGAGAATAAAAGGGAAAAAAGGATCAATTACCTTAATACCCATTTTAACTATGCCTGAAGATGATAAAACTCATCCCATACCAGACTTGACCGGTTATATTACAGAAGGTCAGATTATTTTATCAAGAGAATTGCATCATAAAGGAATTTATCCTCCTATTAATGTATTGCCTTCTTTGTCTCGTTTAAAAGATAAAGGAATTGGATTAAACAAGACGCGCGAAGACCATGCAAATGTTATGAATCAACTTTTTGCTTCCTATGCAAGAGGTAAGGAAGCTAAGGAATTAGCAGTAATTTTGGGAGAAGCTGCTCTAACAGAGATAGACAAAAAATACGTTAAACTCTCAGATAATTTTGAGGAAGTTTTTGTTAAACAAGGTGAAGATGAAAATCGAACTATTGAAGATAGTTTAAATATAGGATGGAACCTATTAACAATTATTCCAAAAGAAGAATTAAAAAGAATAAAAGATGAATTCATAGATAAATATTTACCAATGGATATAGCTATGGAGGATAAAGACATTAATGTTGCTAAAAGTTAATCCAAACCGAATGGAATTACTGAGATTAAAAAGGAGACTGGTTGTCGCCAAGCGGGGATACAAACTATTAAAAGATAAGAGAGATGCCTTAATTCAAGTATTTGTTCGCTTAGCGAAAGAAAGTGACGCTGTCAGGGAGGAATTAGAGGAAAATCTTTTAAACTGTTATGCTTTTTTTTCCAATGCTTCTTCTTTAATGAACAAACTGACTTTAGAAGAAACTTTGATGTTCCCCAAAGTAAAAAGTGGGATTGAAGCATCTTTTAAAAATATAATGAGTGTAAATGTCCCTCAATATAAATTTAAATGTGAGGGAAAATATTATTCCTATAGTCTGGTTGATACTGCCGCCGAACTGGACGGTGCTTTAAAAAAATATCATGATATATTGCCTCTAATGCTAAAAGTTGCCGAATTAGACAAGGCAATAACTCTTTTGGCTAACGAAATTGAAAAAACCAGAAGAAGGGTTAATGCATTAGAATATGTAATAATACCGGATTTAGAAGAAACAATAACTTTTATTACAATGAAATTAGACGAAATGGCAAGATCGACCAATTCGGCAATAATGCGAATAAAAGATATTATAAGAGCGTAAAAAAAACGGTGTAAATTATAAATACACCGTTTTTTTATTTTAATTAGACAATAGTCAATACAAGGAGAAAAGGGGAGATATATTGTCTAATAAATTTATTTTAAAAGGGTGATAATGAAAATTGGAATAATTTCTGATATTCATAGTAATTCTGAAGCAATAAACAGTGTTTTAAAAAACACTAAAGAAGTCGATGAAATTATTTGTTTGGGCGATATTGTGGGTTATGGTGCTGATCCAAATTATTGCATCGAAAAGATAAAAGATATAAACTGTAGATGTATAGGCGGAAACCACGATTTTGCAGTTACAGGAAAAGTAAATATAAATTATTTTAATTATGCTGCGAGGGCTGCAATATTATGGACTTCTCTTCAATTAAAAAAAGAAAACCTTAATTTTTTATTAAATCTTAAAAAAAAGCTTGAACTTAGAGATGATGTCTTTGCAGTTCATGGCAGTCCTCAAGATCCATTATTAGAATACATTTTGGATAAAGATACCGCGAGTTTTATCTTCAGTAAATTTGATTTTAAAATATATTTTGTAGGACATTCTCATTTAGCAGGATGTTTTTCTTTCAATGAAAACAACAATAAAGTAGATTATATGAACTTTAGTAATGGCGGATGTATTGAAATTAACAAGAATAAAAGGTATATTATTAATTGTGGGAGTGTTGGTCAACCTCGTGATGGTAATCCGAAGGCAAGCTATGGAATTTATGACCAAAAATACGGAATTGTTAATATTTACCGTGTTTCCTACCCGATTAATTTAACACAAGATAAAATATTCAATGCGGGATTACCCAGAAATTTAGCTTATAGGCTAAGCTATGGTAGATAGAGAGATAGTATGTGCCCGTGGCTTAATTGGATAAAGCGACGGCCTCCGGAGCCGTAGATTGGAGGTTCAAGTCCTCTCGGGCACACCATTTCTATAGATTAGCCAATTCACCAATTCCCTAATTCACCAATTGGCTAATCGGTAAATTGGTTAATTGGGCAATCGGTTAATTGGTTAATTGGGCAATCGGTTAATTGGTCAATTATTATATAATAATGTTAGGACAAACTATATGATTTATTATGCAGTAAGAGCAATATGTTGGTTAATATTAAGGATATTTTGGAAAATAGAAGTTGTGGGGATTGAAAATGTCCCAAACGAAGGTAGTTTAATACTTGCCTCAAATCATGTAAGTTATTTAGATCCGATTGTTTTAGCCACAACTATGAAGAGAAAAATATGTTTTATAGCCAAGAAAGAGGCTTTTAATAATATTATTGGTGGTGTTCTACTTAATAATTTAAACGCATTTCCTGTAGACCGAGGGAAAATTGACATACGTTCTTTAAAAAAATCATTAAATATTTTACAAGACAAGAAAGTATTGGGTATATTCCCAGAGGGTACACGTTCGAAAAATGGAGAATTGCAAGAATTGAAATTGGGAATAATAAAAATTGGCATGAAGACCGGGTCATCCATTTTACCGGTTGGAATTAATGGTGTGTATAATGTATATACCCATGGAATATTATTTCCTAATTTGTTTAAAAAATATAAAATAACTGTTCAGTATGGCACACCACATTACCTGGATAAAGGTAAAATAGGGGACAAAATATACCAAAAAGAAGAACTAAACTTATTAAGCCAAAAGATTAAAGAACTAACAAATGGTCGTAAATAACACCATAGATTTAAAATATTTAAAAATAAAAAGGATATTAATATGAAAAAAAATATTATGTTTATTTTAATAATGCTATTAACCTTTTTGTCTGTTAATGCTTTGGCGGATACTAATTATATAACTATATTAACTTTTGGTGAATATGGTAATAGGGAAGGTGAGTTTGAATATCCTGTAGGTATTGTTATAGATAAAAATAGTAATTTGTATATAACTGATTGGGAAAATGATCGTATACAAAAGTTCACTTCAGAGGGGCGACTATTAAAAGTAATTTCCACTAAAGATGGTGAATTAAAAACTGATGGCCCTGCTGGAATAGTCTTAGATCAAAATGAAAATATAATTGTAGTAGAACAATTTAATAATAGAATACATAAAATATCCTCTGAAGGCGAATCTTTAATTACAGTAGGAAAAGAAGGCAGTGGTCCGGGAGAATTTCTTAATCCCAGAGGTATTGCTATAGATAAAAACGATAATATCTATGTTGTTGATACGGGAAATAATAGAATACAGATATTTTCATCGGACTTTACCTATATTAAACAATTTGGAAGAGAAGGTATGGGGGATGGTGAATTTTATTATCCCAGAGGTATTACTCTTGACGATGAAGGAAATATTTATGTTGCCGATACTTTTCACAACCAGGTTCAAGTATTTAATAGTGAAGGAAGATTCTTGAGAAAATTTGGAGAAGGCGGAGAAGATGTTGGTAAGTTTAATGGTACCAGGTACATTGCCTTTGACTCCAAAGGAAATATGTATGTAACTGATTATAAAAATGGCAAAGTAGTAAAATTTAACAATGATGAACAGTTCGAGTTAGAATTTGGAAATGAATCTGATGTAATTAGATTAAATTATCCCGAAGGGATTGCGGTAGACGATAGAGATTATATTTATGTTGCCGATGCTGGAAATAATAGAATTGTAAAGTTTTGTGTATCTCAAATCGTTATTCATAGTAATTTAGGAGATAAATATAGCGAAGAAAATAATTGGGGGAAAGCAATATTAGAATATGAGCAGGTAATTTCTATAGATCCTTTAAATATCAATGCCCGCGAAGCAATTGCCTTAGCTTATTATGAAAATGAAGAATGGGAAAAGGCAATAGAGGCTTATAATTACCTTCAAAAAGTCCATCCGGATGATCATAAAATAGAATTAAAAATTATTGATTCCCAATTTAACTTAGCGGTAGATTATGAAAATAATTCCTTTTTTAAAGTTGCATCCGAAAAATTTAAAGAGGTATTGAATTTAAATCCTAATTATCCTTCAGCCAAAAGAAGATATTATCTGTCATATTCTAAATACTTATTTTATTCGACTTTTTTTAGAATAACCTTTATATCCTTAATCATATTAATATTTTTTATAATATTATTACCAAAAATAAAAAAGATGAAAAAAAGTAGTCGTCATTCTAAAAGAGGAAGATATTAATCCTAAATTATCTGAAAACATTTAGCAGATTTATGTTTTTAATAGAGAGAGTAGGGGAGGTAGGTTTATGGCTGAGTTAAATTTAAGAAGACCTGCCGTCGCAGGTAGCTTCTACGAAGGTGATTCAAAATCTTTAAATAAACAGATTGAAAATTGTTTTTTACATAAATTGGGGCCCGGCGAAATTCCTCCGGTAAATCAAAAAAAGCAAAATAATATTGTTGGATTGGTTAGCCCGCATGCGGGTTATGTGTATTCAGGACCTGTTGCGGCTAATGGCTTTTATAAGATTGCTTTAGGCGGTAAACCCGACACCATCATTATATTGGGGCCTAATCATCGCGGTTTTGGAGAAAATATTTCTATTATGACGGAAGGAAAGTGGAAAACACCATTGGGAGAATTGGAAATTGACGGAAAAATGGTAGAAGATATTTTAAAAAACTCCAAAATAATTAAAAATGATAAAAAAGCCCATCAGCATGAACATTCCATAGAAGTCCAATTACCCTTTATTCAGTACATTTACGATAATAATATTAAATTCGTACCAATTTGCATGACTCGTCAGGATATTGATACGGATATAGAAATTGCCCGATCGATTTGTTCTTCTATAGTTGATAAAAATATTTTAATAATTGCCAGCTCAGATTTTACCCACTATGAACCACAAGAGTATGCTGAAAACGTTGATAAACAAGCAATAAATACCATTCTTGAATTCAATCCCAAAAAACTATATGACCTGATTTATCATCAGAATCTTACTATGTGTGGCCCTGGTCCGATTACTGTAATGCTTATTGTTTGTGAAACATTAGGAGCGAAAAAAGCAGAATTATTAAAATATGCTACTTCAGGAGATGTTTCTGGAATGTATGACCAGGTAGTTGGTTATGCCTCTATAATCATCCGAAAATGACCAGCTTTTTAGTATTAAGCTGAAAGATTTTATATTTTTTAAAAATAATTTGTAGGAAAAGTTGGATTTCTATATAGAGTTATTGCATTAAATAATATATAAATGAATAATTGTTAAAAAAAATATTGAAAGTTTCGGAAAAAACAAAATGATAGAATCATATAATTTTGGAAAAATAATTATTAATAGTAAAAAATATCATTCCGATATTATTATTTATAAAAATAGTATTGATGATAAATGGTGGAGGAAGGAAGGGCACAATCTTTGTATTGACGATATAAAGGGGATAATAAATAAAAAACCTGATGTTTTAATTATTGGAACTGGTAATTTCGGATTGATGAAGGTGCCAAAAGAATTAATAGAAAATATAAAATTATCTGGTATCAAACAAGTAATTGTAAAAAAAACCAGAGACGCATGTACCGAATACAACAAACTTTATAAAAATACTAACCTAATTGCTGCTTTTCATTTAACCTGCTAACTGGTAATAAAATAGTATAATACAATAAAAACCTTTCCCTTAAAGTTAATAAATAAGAAAAAATAAGGGAAATATAATAAAATGTATATTACTATACATAAGATATATTATAGGACGTTGCAAAATTGAAAAAAAATATAAAATCCTCCTAACACCTATCAACACCAATGTCATTCCCGCACCCTTTATGTCATTCCCGCGAAAGAGGCTGTGTCACAATTGCTTCTTTCGCTTATTAAAAAAATATTGAATAAAAACAAATAAAACCCTTATTTTACAAGACTTAGAGCCATTATTATGCTATAATATTAGCATAAAATCATCCAAGAAAGGAAA
>Ga0255375_10243_pt1 | contig 9807 bp, 4 predicted proteins | sample ANMaggSeSYBR01H3_FD_182090 | JGI IMG/M metagenome (GOLD analysis project Ga0255375, IMG submission 182090) | Sediment cell enrichment communities from methane seep in Santa Monica Basin, California, United Staets - ANME aggregate JGI... | ecosystem: Environmental > Aquatic > Marine > Cold seeps >... | reverse complement strand
ATTTCTGAATGGATAATGTCCAAAGACAGCCGGCAGGTCTATTTTTTCAGGGATGGTTTCAAACACATCATTGAAAATTTCATGAGTGGCATTTATTCCGGTAACCTGCAGTCCGGAGGTATCGTATGGCATCAACTGCCCGGAGTTCATTTGAGTCAGAAAAGTGTTTATTGAGCTCAGCTCAGCATCCATACCCGGAATAAGCAGGAGGCTGCCACCTGATCCAATATATCGCTGGAGTTCGGCAGCAAGACCTGTCGATATTCTATTAATATTATCAAGGACTATCAGGTCGAATCCGGAGAAAATACTATAATCCAGCTTTCGCAATTCTACGGCTTTAAAATAAAAAACAGAGTCATTGGAAAAGAGCGAACTCAGGTAAAATCCGGGTGAATCCTCATAGATGGCAAGGACCGGAATTATATCCTTCACAGCCCAGGAAAGGTACATGCGGTCATCCCAGGTGATGGGGTAATCGTCGATCGAAAGCAGGCCTGATTGAAAACCTGCTTCACGGTTGGTGAAGGGCAGCCTGACTTCAGCCCTGCTTCCCGCCTGAATATCGAAGGTTGCAATCGCCCGCTGGCTTCCGTTAATTAGCAGACGTATGGGAATTTTCTCCAGGTCGGTACCGGAAGCATTCATTAAGCTGACATAGAGTTCCTGGTGCTGGTTCAAATGATTGAAAGGGGTGGCAAACCAGCAACTGTCAATATATACATTCTCATAACCCGCGTCCATCAATGGCATCAAAAATACCAGTTTAGCAGTGTCTTCGTCAAGGGCTTCGAAATCTATTGAGGATCTCTGAAAATCAGAGATGATATAGAAATGCAGTTTTTCTTTTATTAGATCCGGAGCTAGTTCCTGCTGACGTTGAAACACATCCGACAGCATTTTCATGCGAGGCGAGACCTGTATTTCATTCAGCAACTTCAGTAACTCATCTTTGTTATAAAATTGCTGATGTTTCCCTTCGAAATCGTTTGTGATCAGCTGAAATCTGTCTGAAGGCCCATATGCATCCACCACCCCTACAGCTTTTGTTATTGCATCATTAAGCAGCATATGGCCGCTGATTGACGCTTGCATGCTCAGGGAATTATCCAAATAGATGCAGACCATGGCAACATCTGTTTTTTGTAAACCCTGCGGGCCCGGGAAATATGGCCTGGCAAAGGCAAGAACAATCGATACAATGGCCAGTATTCTCGCAAGGAGAATCAGCAGATGTCTGAGACGGGATTGCTTTTTAGTTTCCTTCTTTATTGATTTAAGAAATTTCAGGTTGGTAAAATAATACCTCCGGTACCTCCTGAAATTAAAAAGGTGGATGATAATGGGAATGGCAATCGCCAGAAGTCCGAAAAGCCAGTGCGGATGAATGAATTCCATAAATGAAATACGTCTTGTCAACCGCTTTATTATGCGGCAGGAGCAAAAGTAAGCAATATCCTGATGAGAGTATTTAGAGTACTTAAAATATTTAAAGTACTTAGAGTTGGGCCCTTCGACAAGCTCAGTACCGGTTGTTGGATTATGGGTGTTGGATGACGGGAAGAGGGAGTTGGGTGTTGAATTTTAAATGACTGGTGATTCTTGTGCCTTATTCCTTGGTGGCCAACAGTTTAATAATTAATCCTGGTTTATGCTTCGGCTTCGCTCAGCATGACAGAGGAGACGATATTACTTGTCAGGTCTCGGCTTCGCTCGACCTGGTTCGAGCGGAGTCGAGAACCATTATTAAATATAGCGCAAGCGTTTGTCATGCTGAGCGAAGTCGAAGCATGAGTACCTAACATTATTCAGCATCCTCTTTCACTCTGAGCACTTCGACTGGCTCAGTACTAACTCAGCAGAAGCTTTAGCGAAGGTGGAACGCCCAAAGCCCAATGCCAACCAGTAACCAGTAACCAGTAACCAGTAACCAGTAACCAACAGTGCTATTAATCTATCATGATTGTAAGACAGGAATTTCCGGGATATTCAAATCCAGTGGATCTTTGACTTTTTCTTTCAAAAGGACAATATCTACCACTTCTATCATCCTGTCGATATAATGAAATTCCAATCCGGAAATGTAATCTTCAGGGATGTCTTCAATATCCTTTATGTTTTCCTTTGACAGGAGGATTTCGCGGATTTTCGCTCTTTTTGCTGCGAGTATCTTTTCTTTGATCCCTCCTACCGGCATCACCTTTCCTCTCAGGGTGATTTCACCCGTCATGGCAATTTTTGAACGCACTTTCCGCTGTGTGAATGCCGATGCCAGCGCCGTAAACATCGTGATCCCGGCTGATGGCCCGTCTTTCGGTGTTGCACCTTCAGGAACATGGATATGGACATTCCATTTTCTAAAAATATCCGGATCAATTCCAAGGATACCGGAATGGGCTTTCAGGTACTCGTAAGCCAGCGAGGCAGATTCTTTCATCACATCCCCGAGATTTCCGGTTAGTGTGAGATTACCTTTCCCCCTGCTCAAGCTCACCTCAACAAAGAGTATCTCTCCACCCACGGCTGTCCAGGCCAGTCCGGTGACCACACCCGCAATCTGGTCATTCAGTATTCGTTCCCGCTGGAATTTGACCGTCCCCAGGAACTTTCTCAGGTCAGCATTATCAACTTTTACATTGTAGGCTTCTTTCATGGCAATGAACCTGGCGTTGCTTCTGATGACTTTGGCAATTGCCTTTTCCAGGGAGCGTACGCCTGCTTCCCTGGTATAATCAGCAATGATCTTCTGGATGATGTCTTTGGAAAAACGTAACTGCATTTTTTTTACACCGTGTTCGACCAGTTGTTTCGGGAGCAGATGGTGTTTTGCAATCTGAATTTTTTCTTCCAGCAGATATCCGCTGAGCTCAATGACCTCCATCCTGTCACGAAGTGCAGGATGTATGGTATTCAAGGTATTGGCCGTGGCAATAAACATGATCTTCGACAAATCAAAATTCACCTCCAGGTAATTATCATGGAATTCGATATTCTGTTCCGGGTCAAGAATTTCAAGCAAAGCCGCCTGTGGGTCTCCCTGGATATTGTTACCGCTCACTTTATCGATCTCATCAAGTACAAACACAGGATTGGAAGATTTTACCTTTTTCAGGTTCTGCAGGATCCTGCCCGGCATAGCACCGATATATGTTTTCCTGTGCCCACGGAGTTCTGCCTCATCGCGTACACCACCAAGCGACATTCTGATATACTTACGTCCCAACGCTCTTGCAATGGATTTCCCCAGAGATGTCTTACCAACACCGGGAGGGCCAACAAGACAAATTATCGGAGATTTATGATCTTTTTTAAGCTTGATCACAGCAAGGTGCTCAATGATCCTTTCCTTGACTTTCTCCAGTCCGTAATGGTCTTCGTCAAGTATTTTCTGAGCATTGTTCAAGTCTAAATTATCTTCTGTTAACTCATTCCATGGAAGCTCCACAAGCATCTCCAGGTAATTCACCTGTATGGAATACTCCGCAGCCTGTGGGTTCATCCGCTGAAGTTTTTTTAGTTCGCCCTCAAAAACTTCCTTTATCTCCTTCGACCATTTCTTATGGCTGGCTTCCTCTTTCATCTCGCTGATCTCCTGCTCATAAGGGCTGCCGCCAAGCTCTTCCTGTATGGTCTTGAGTTGCTGGTTCAGAAGAAAATCCCTTTGCTGTTTGTCAAGGTCTGTTTTCACCTTATCCTGGATCTGGTGTTTTAATTCCAGCACCTGCATCTCCCGGCTAAGGGCCGCCAGCACCTTGTTGGCACGTTCGGTAATATCTGAAACTTCAAGAAGCTCCTGCTTTTCCCTGATCTCAATATTCAGGTTTGAAGATGCAAAGTTCACCAGAAATACAGGGCTCTCGATGTTCTTAATGGCAAATGCAGCATCGGAAGGAATGTTTGGAGACATCTTGATGATCTGCATCGACATATCCTTCAAAGAAGATATCAGAGCCTTAAAGCCTTTATCTTCTTTATCTACATGATGCTCCAGTGTTTCGAAAGTCGTCACCTTCGCCTTGAAATAGGGGTCGGTCTGAAAAAGTTTAATGATCCTGAAGCGCTTTTTCCCCTGGATAATAGCAGTAGTGCTGCCATCGGGCATCTGTAATATCTTGATGATCTGTGCAACGGTCCCGACGCTGTAAAGGTCATCCTTCTCCGGATCTTCTATTTCCACATCCCTCTGTGAGGTCACCCCAATGATCTTATCACCGGCATAAGCGTCCTTAATGAGTTTAATGGATTTATCCCTGCCCACGGTGATAGGGATTACGATACCCGGAAACAGGACATTGTTTCGGAGGGGAAGAATGGGCAAAGTTTCGGGGATGTCCTCAGCATTCATCTGCTCTTCATCCTCATCGGAAAGAAGAGGTATAAATTCAGTATCCTCGTTGAGTAAATCTGAAAAATCCAGAAAGCTGTTGTCAGTACTATGGTCCATATATGGTCAAATTGTCAGTATGTCAGTTATCATGGCAGCCTGGCTTAGATAAATTTATACTTATATTCCTTTTTAATAGTTACATACGAAGGGCATTCATTTCCTGCTGCTCTTGATATTTCCTTATATAACTTGTAGGTCAATCATCATGCCAAAGGGAGAGTTTGGGACTATGGGACTTTGAGAGTCAGAGGGTCAGGGAGTGAGAGAGTCAGAGAGTCAGAGGGTCAGGGAGTGAGAGAGTCAGAGAGTCAGAGAGTCAGAGGGTCAGAGGGTCAGAGACTTTGAGACTTGGGGGCTGTGGGGCTGAGGTTTGAACTGGGAATTAATTTAAAACTCAAAACTCAAAACTCAAAACTAATAGCTGGTATTCATCGCAGTCAGTTCTTTAACTGCACGGAGGATGTTTTGCTCTGTTTCATCAAAGTCAAGGTCTCTCCGGTTATATACCCTGCTGGCTATATCAATGGCCTTTTTGATAGAGAAGTCGGTAAATCCTTTTGTACCGCCCCAGGCAAAGGAAGGTATGAAGTTACGCTGAAATCCTGCGCCAAAAATATTGGAGTTGATTCCAACAACAGTCCCGGTATTGAACATGGTGTTGATCGCACACTTGCTATGGTCTCCCATTATGAGTCCGCAGAATTGCATGCCTGTATCCACGAATGTCTGGTCGTTATAACTCCAGAGCTTCACAAGATCATAATTATTTTTGAGATTGGAATTATTGGTATCTGCACCAAGATTGCACCACTCCCCGATCACAGAATTTCCGAGATAGCCATCGTGTGCTTTATTGGAATACCCAAAAATAACCACATTATTAAGTTCGCCGCCCACTTTTGAATACGGACCGATGGTAGTGGGTCCATATATTTTAGCACCCATTTTTACAACTGATTGCTCGCAGATTGCAAATGGCCCCCGAATCACAGCGCCTTCCATGATCTCAGTATCCTTTCCGATATATACCGGTCCCGTGCTGGTATTGATCGTCGCACACTCCACTTTGGCTCCCTTTTCAATAAAAATGTCGTTTCCGATCAGCGTGTTGGTTTTGCTCAGGGCCTGAGATTCACGCTCTTTTGTAATTAACTCATAATCAGCCCGCAGAGCCTCATTGTTTTTGGCAAATATTTCCCATGAAGTATTGATCTTCAAGAATTCGGAAGTGGTTTCAATTTCATCCATCCCGCCGGCATCCCCGTCAAGGCCATCCAGATCATCGGCTGTAACTCTCATTGCAATGATTACTGCATCCTGCACCAGTGCCTGGTTGATCCCGAGATTATTAATTTCTGCAACAAGTTTTATGTTGGGAAGGATGGAGCCATTGATCAGGATATTGTCTTCACCTTTTATGATGGGGAACTTCACGCTGAGGTAATCTTCTGTAAGAGAAGATGTTTTCGCCTTAAGATAATATTCCCATTTTTCCCTGATGGTAAGTATTCCCATCCTGATATCGGCCACAGGCCTGATAAAAGTCAATGGGAGAAGATGATTTCTTCTGAAATTATCAAATATGATGTAGTTCATTGTTCTGTCTTTATCCGGTTGATTTATATGAAGCAAAGGTAGGTAAAATTGTGTTTAATACTGGTTACTGGCTACTGGCTACTGGTTACTGGTAAAAAAAAGGCCATCCGCTTTAAGCGAACAGCCTTCTATAAATCTTTTCAGAAGAGCTTACTCTCCTTCTTTCTTTTCCAGGTGTTTTTTATACTTACTACGGAATTTATCCACGCGGCCTGCGGTATCCACAAGTTGCATTTTACCTGTATAGAATGGGTGTGAGGTATGTGATATCTCCAGCTTCACCAGCGGATATTCATTACCATCTTCCCACTTGACAGTTTCTTTGGTTTTAATAGTTGATTTTGAAAGGAAAGCATAATCATTCGACATGTCCTTAAAAACCACAAGCCTGTACTCTTTTGGGTGAATATCTTTTTTCATTGTTTTCTCCTTTAATTTCGGGCTGCAAAAATAAAAGTAATTTGTGTAATTACAAAATATATTTGGTCTTTTTTGTAGTCAGAAGACAGAAGTCAGTAGTCAGAATAGGTGTTAGGTGTTGGGTGTTGGGTGTTGGGTGTTGGGTGTTAGGTGTTGGGTGTTGGACACTTTATAATAATTCACTATTCACTATAGATAGGCACTTGGAACTCGGCACTCGGAACTCGGCACTTATTATCCCTTCGGGATAATTTAGTGTACCACCAATACCTTTTTAACAGAAATGTCTTCTTCGCGGTGTATTTTTACGATATAAATTCCCTCCGGATAAGGCGCCATATTCAATGTTGTTATTGCATTTCTGAAATTTTTATCGAATAATTTTTCACCACTGGAATTAAAGATCTCAATCCTCTTGATCAGCTTACCTGATTTGATGGTAATTATATCACTCGTAGGATTTGGATAGATGTGAACATCAGGATCGACTTTTGAAACAGGTATTTCATGTATCTCTGTGGTTAAAAAATCCAGGATATACACACGGTCGGGGCCGGGGCTGGGAATAATGCATTTCTGACTTGCATAGTCAACATAAAACTTCCGGGTAGGTTCTTTCAGATAGATCTCCTGATCATCAAAATATAAATACTTTATCGTATTCACAAATGGTTCTCCCTGGGGAGAAATTCCAATCTGTATCTGGGAATCCTTCACATTAAAATTAATAGTGTCTTCCACAATAGCCGTTTCGGGGTCGACAACCCAAATATCTAATTTCTTTGCTAAATAAAACTTATTATCAATAGAATTAAAGGCGACAGACATTCCACCTTCACCAGCAGGAGTATAAACAGTATTCTCAAGATAGGAGTTTTCTCCATCCAGGTATAGAATATCAAAATAAGTATCGAGATACCAGTAAGCAATGCAAACTCTTTTACTGTCATCAGTAAATGCCATATCATGGATACCAGCCCCACTTACACTTACTTCACTAACCTGGCTCATTGTTTCAGTATCCACAATTTTCATGGTTCCTTGACCATGGAACAAAATATATTTACCATCGGGTGATATCTCAGGAGAATATGTGTAATCAACAGTAATATATACTGCACTAAAATCTGAAATATCCAAACTGCCAACGATGAAGCTATTATTGCCATCAATTGATATTTTTATAAGCTTGTCCTCCCAGCGGCTGTATGCGTATAAGTACTGCTTATCGGGTGATGGAATAAGTATATAATAATAATCAAGGTGAAATTCCTTAACAATGCTTAAAGTAGACAAATCAAACAATATTAAATATGGACTATGGTATCCTGAAAGGGCAATAAGATCATCACCGACATTTACAACTGAACTAATATGTTCAATATCCAGGATGGTATCAACTAAATAAGTACTTGCATCGATAATGCTTATATTTCCTGAAAGAGGATTTCCTGTTATAATTTTTTCATGAGTATTATTAAGGACAGCACTAAATATTAAGTCTGCTTCAGGCGTCTCACCGCAAAAGATACTGTCGGTCTTAATAACATTGGCCGGATCAGAAAAATTACAAATTTCAATATATTCATCTCTTTTGGTATGTGTATGGTAATAATTGTGGTTATTGTCACTCATAACAAAATTATAGGAAATGGGTGAAATAGCAATTACCTTGTTCAATGCCCATACTGATTGATACTGAGAGAAAGTATAATCCTCCGTTTCAAAATCAAACACCCTTATACTTTCACCTGTCATTATAACATATCTGCCATCATGTGAAATAAGTGTATTTAATAATACTTCTGCATATTCACCCAAAGTGATAACTTTATAATCATGGCTGCCAAAATCAACCAGGAAGGCATATGTATCAGACATTAATGATCCCATTTCCATAACTAATTTTGATCCGTCAGCATTCACAGCCATATTATCCTGCCAGGTCCACCAAAGAAAAAAGCCAGTTTGAGGAAAGAACATAGAATCCACAACATCGTGAGTATAGGAATCAATACAATAAAAGTAAAGTGAATCATTTCTATGGGCAAAGATGTATAAAGAGTCTTTACTCGCTGTTACTGCCAAACTGCTGGTATAATAGATATCAAAGGATTTTTCTATTTCCCCGGTGATTGCATTCAGGATAATAGGCTGATGACCTGCTGTTTGAAGTGAAGCAATATAATTATCGTTGCCAATCAGAAGAAAATCTGAATAACTATAGATCTGGCGGCCAACCCTTCCATCATTTCTCCACATTTCGCCAATATATGGCCAGTAAGTCAAAAACAGTTGATTAAAAGCACTAAGTCCATATGCTGCCAGGAAACCTCCGGCATCCAGGTGTTCACCATTATCAAATCCCACGTAGATGATCGATTCGTCAGCATTCACCTCTATGACACAGGGTTGATGTTCTACCGGGAAGCTGTCTTCTATAGAATAATCATCCAGGTTAATGATATAAATGTCATCAGAATAATAACAGCAAACATAAATATGCTGTTCATTAACTTCCATATCTATCGGCCCATCGCCAATATTGATAGTGGCTAAAGTTTCCCAAGTTTCAATGCTATAGACATAAAGGTTATTGGTATGATGGTACATCGCTATCAGCTTTGTTCCGTCCGGAGAATATTTCAGTTTATATGGCAAGTCGGCTTCCGGCAGTACTCCCGGCTCAATGCTATCCATATTCCCAATGTAATTGCTATGATTCCCGTCATCACCATGTTCAAATAGTTCCTTCGGAGACAGCATATATTTATCTCCCAGAATAAGATGTTCGGGAATCTGCCCATCCTTAATATGATGAATATAGGTAGTATCAGGCAATCGTAAGGATATTACCGCAGGCTGGCCATTATCATTATTCATTATACTAACTTCCTGGGAGTTGGATGAGAAGGATATGAAGCTGAAAACTAAAATAAATAAGAACTGTTTCATGGTTGGGAGGAATTTCAATTTTGTGTCATGCGGCAGTTTCTGTTTAAATATCGCCACTAAAGATACAAAATGCAGCGATTCTTTACAAGAAATATGGATACTGGATGCTGGATACTGGATACTGGATACTGGTTACTGGTTGCTGGATAGAGCTCAAGAAACAAGTTCCAGAACTGTGATCTCCGGCAGGATGCCGATGCGGCCCGGATAACCAATCATGCCCAGTCCACGGTTAACGTAAAGATATTGGGGGGTATCTGTAACAGGATTTGCATACAGTCCGGCCCAGCGTTTATACATGTACTGGGCAGGGCTCCAGCGAAAGTTTTTCAATTCAACCCCAAACTGAAAACCATGCGTATGTCCGGAAAGTGTAAGGGGAATATTGGGATATTTTGGGCTCACCTCTTTGTCCCAGTGTGTGGGATCATGGGAAAGCAATATTTTGA
>Ga0255375_10242_pt1 | contig 9823 bp, 10 predicted proteins | sample ANMaggSeSYBR01H3_FD_182090 | JGI IMG/M metagenome (GOLD analysis project Ga0255375, IMG submission 182090) | Sediment cell enrichment communities from methane seep in Santa Monica Basin, California, United Staets - ANME aggregate JGI... | ecosystem: Environmental > Aquatic > Marine > Cold seeps >... | reverse complement strand
CAATGATGTGCATCTCATCGCCAAAAGCCTGGTCTCTATTAGTTGATTTCCAAATTTCAATGGGGTGAAAAATAGGTGTGTTAATTCTTTGACTGCCGACAATACCCATCTCCTCGTCGATAATGTCCATGATTTTTTGCCAGACCCTGTAACCCAGGGGTAAGAAAACATATCTTCCAGCAGAAAGCTGTCTAATGTAGCCGCCTTGATGTAGAAGTTTGTGGCTTGTAGAAGTTAGGCCGCTCGGCACGTTTTTTATTGTTTTTCCAAATAGGTTCGAATAAAGCATGTGTACTAATAAGGTATACCCTCTAATATTTGTTGTTGTCAAGCAAAATTGTATAATGAGCAGGCAATGGAAAAGCTAGAGATGCCAAAAAAATATAATCACGGTGAGGTTGAACCCCAAATTTACAAGTTCTGGGAGGATTTGGGTGCGTTTACTCCTGAGAAAGCTTCTGAAATTAGAAAAAAACATAAGCTTCCAGTAAAAAAAGAAACTTTTTGTGTTTTGATGCCGCCTCCAAATGCTAACGCGCCTCTACATTGTGGCCACGCCACTTATGCTATTCAGGATTTGGTGACTAGATATAAAAGAATGCAGGGATTTCAGACGCTATATGTGCCAGGGACAGATCACGCTGGTTTTGAAACTCAGGTGGTTTATGAGAGAAAGCTAAAAAAAGAAGGTAAAAGTAGGTTTGATTTTGATGCCAAAACTTTGTACGAGGACATTTTAGAATTTGTGAAGGAAAATTCAGATTTATCCATAAAACAATTAAAAAAACTAGGTATGAGCGCCGACTGGGACAGAAATACGTTTATGTTGGATGATAAAGTTTTGGACTTGGTACTAGAAACTTTCAAAAAGATGAATAAGGACGGTTTAATTTACAGGAGTGTTTATTTAGTAAACTATTCTCCTTATCATGGAACTACCTTTAGCAATTTAGAAACTGTGCATGTTGAACGTGTTTCGCCACTTTACTACGTAAAATATAAGGTCAAGGATTCTAACGAGTTTATAACCATAGCTACCACCAGACCGGAAACTATTTATGCTGATGTGGCTATAGCTGTAAATCCCAAAGATAATCGATACAAAAGTTTAGTAGGAAAATTAGTTACAAACCCACTAAATAATAAAGAAATCCCAGTTATCGAAGATTCTTATGTAGATGTTGAGTTTGGAACTGGTGCACTAAAAATAACACCTGGCCATGATTTCAATGACTACGAAATTGGTTTAAAACACAACCTAGAAATGATTTCTGTGATTGATTTAGAAGGAAAAATGAACGAACACGCAGCGGATGTTACAGGTATGAACCCATACAGGGCTAGGGAGAAGACAGCGCAGATTTTAGAAGAAAAAGGATTAATGGAAAAAATTGACCATGAATATGTAAATAATGTGTTGGTTGACTATAAAGACTCAAAACCTATTGAACCCATGCTCCTTCCTAACTGGTTTATAAAAATGGAAGAACTTGCTAAAAGAACCATTGACGTAGTGAAAGAAAATAAGGTTACCTTTAATCAGGAAACATGGAAGAGGGAAATGCTCAGATGGTTGGAAAACATTAAGGATTGGCCTATCAGCAGACAAATTGTTTTTGGCATAAAAATACCTGCTTGGTATGACGTTGAGAAAAATCCTGATCTACATGTAGTGTTTTTAGATAAACAGGGCGGTCATCATGATGGCATTATATCCGAACTCTTGAAAGAACATGATTTGGGAGAAATTGAGAAAGGTTTGCAAAAGTTAATCGCACCGTTGGAGGCAAAGTACGAAATCTCACAAGAAAAACCTGGAAAAAACTATATCCAAGAAACTGACACTTTCGATACCTGGTTTAGTTCCGGACAGTGGCCTTTAACAACGCTAGGTTATCCAGATGGCAAAGATTTCAAAGAGTTCTTTCCCACAAGCTTCATGGATTCAATGTGGGATATCCTCTTTTTTTGGATTGCTCGAATGATAATGTTTAGCCTGTACCTAACCGACGAAATTCCTTATAAAGATGTTTTTATTCACGGTAGGCTAAACGACGAAAAAGGTAAAAAGATGAGTAAAAGCAAAGGAAATGTGATTGACCCAATTAAATTTGTTGAAGAATATGGTTCTGATTCTTTGAGAATGGGGGTTCTAGTTGGTGGCAACATGGCTGCCAAAAACACCTCTTTAAGTGAAGACAAAGTTAGAGGTTACAGGAATTTCGCTAATAAAATATGGAATATGGCTCGTTTCATGAATATTATGTTCGATAAATTTGAAGGCACCGTTGATTTACTGGCCCATGAGAAAACAGACAAACACACCGACCAAGACAAAGACATACTAATCAATTTAGAAATCTTGATAAAAGAAACTACTGCAAAACTAGATAAATATGATTTTAAAGAAGCAGGAGACAGTAGCTACCATTTTATTTGGCACAAACTAGCCGACGAATACATTGAGTATGTGAAAGATTCGGAAAATAAGGAAATTACTTTGGGAATTTTAAGACACGCTTTTATGATTAGCATGAAATTACTACATCCTTATATGCCATTTGTGTCTGAGAAAATATGGGAGTTTATGCCGGAAAACAGTGAGGGACCCTTAATTACCAGCGATTGGCCTACAGTTTAACCTTTTTAACTTCTAACCTTCTTTAGGAGCTTCTGATCCTTTTTCTTTTTCGCTACCGCTCTCTGAGCCTTTTGAATCCTTCTCCGCTCCCTCTTCCTCATCGCCTGGTTCTTTTTCTTGTGTAGCTTCTAAATCAGCCATGGCGTCTGCTTCATCAACTTCCTCTTCTTCCTCCTCTAACATTTGAGCATGGTCTAGTTTTGCTATTATTTCGTCTGCAGCTAAGTCTACTATTTCAACTTTTTCTCTATTGTATTCAAGATCTGCCACGGTGATTATGCTGTCCATGTCCACAAGCTTAGTAGCGTCAATTACAAAGTCTTCGGGAAGGTCAGTTGGAAGAGACTCAACCTCAATTTCATTTAAAAGAGTTAGTACCAAAGCTTCACCGCTTTTTACAAGTTCATTCTCCTCTTCGTTAATAATTTCTACAGGAATGTTGGCTGTGATTTTTTCTTTGAGATTAACTTCATAAAAACTGACATGGATTGGTTTGGAGGTAATGTGATGGGGTTGCATTTCTCTTACTAGGACTGGGTGTTTTTTATCATCTACCACAATATCAAAAACTGTAGTTTCGCCAGCCTCTTTAAATACTTTAACAAAGGCATTATAATCGACAACAATTGAAATAGATTCCAACCCTTTACCAAAGATAACTGCGGGCAACAATCTTTCTGCTCTTAGAAGTTTATTCTTTTTTCCAAATATTTCTCTTTTTTCTGCTTTAAGTTCCATATATTTTCTATTTCTAATATTAAATAGGAAACGAGTGACATTTTACTGTAGATTGTTTGTGGAATCAAGCTTTATTCTACAATCCCGCAGATTTACTCCGCAGTACCGTCTGTTTCCACTGTGTCTGTGGTTGCATCGGTGTCAAGAAGTTTAGGGCCAGCTATAGCGGGTGGATTGGCGGTAGTTAAATCAATTTCAAACACCTTGCTCCCATTTAACAAATACATTTTAGTCTCATCCGCGTTCACACTCATACTTTGAATGTCTGACCAGGCACCATCTTCGTTAGATTTTAACTGCTTAATAAAATTGCCGTCTGTATCTAAAACTACAACTCTGTTGTTTCCGGAATCGGCTAAATATATATAGTCGAAGTTAACATCTGCGGATAAATCGGTCACTTTACCCAAAGGTGTATCAAGTCCAGAAATGCTAAAGTTGGTTTTTTCTCCTTGGGTAAAAACAAGAAGATCGTTCTGACTTGAAACCGCATAAATACTGTAAGACACTGTGATGTTTTTAGCATTAGCAAGAGAAGAATCTTCGCCCCAAGTAGAGCTAGTAACTTCATCTCCGGAAGTAACATATTTAACGATTTTGCTGTCTTCGATAGAGTAAATATTTCCTAAATACCTACTTGCTAAAGTGGTTTGAATATCATAAGTGGTTTCTACAGCGGAGCTTCCCAGGTCATAAACTTTGTAGCTTTCATTGTCGGCAAAGTTTAGCTTACCGCTGTAATTTATAGCGCTTTTAATTCCAGTAAAAGCTTGTTCTTCAGCCACAAATTTAGGTGTGTTGATATCTGACGTGAAAATCTTACCTGAGTTTGGGTCCGTGACCACTAAAGTGTTTGTGAAAGCTACAATTTCTGTGGGGGAAGCATTTTCATCGGCTAGTTTAATGTCATAGAAGGGTTGTGCGTCCACTCTAGCTATTTTGTTTATAGCATCTGTGTCTAAATCAGGTTGAGTTTTTTCTTCTATCTCAGGTTCTTGCTCAACCGGTGTTTCGGTTTCATCCTTTTTATTAAACTCTTTTGGCACAAAAAGTGAAGTCCCGGTTTGGTTGTCCCCTTGGAGTAGGGCTGCGGCTAAAGAGTTTTTGTCAAAAACTTTCATTTTTTCCATGAGATTGTTGGTAATTCTTAAGCAGTGGATAAAATATGGAGTGCCGTCATTCCTTTTTTGTCCCGTGTGGCATTTTTCTGCTAGATTGTAGGCTTCTTGGACAAATTCTCGGCCTTTCTTGGCAACTTTGCCTAAATTCTTTTGAAAACGCTCTTTTTGATATTCAAAATCCGAAAAATGATTCATTAAATAGGAATCATAGCAGATTTTTACCAAAAACTTGTATTGTCCAATCTACGTTTGTACTTTGTCCTAAAGACTGCTAGAATACACCCGTTTCTATGGAAATCGAATAAAATTTTCATATAAGCACTTTGATAACAAGAGAACAGAAAAAAACTAAGAATTTTAATGTTTCAAGGGACTTAAAGTGGGCTTAATAATTTTTGAGCTCAGTTTGTGTCTCTTGGGGCAAAGAGATAAGTAGTGATAAGCATTTAAACATACGAGGAGACAAAAGCATGAGGAAATACAAATGGTTTGCGGTTTTAAGTACGCTTTTAGTGTTTGCGCTGATGTCCGCCTTTAACGCGATGCCGGACGCTGTGTCCGCTTCAGCTTTTGAAGGAGGCTGTGACCAGGACGGGTGCGTTAAACCCGGTTACGAGTTTACTTTTACTTGTGCAACCGGTGAGGTGTATATGGACGCTTGGGGTGATTATTACTTCTACGACCTACTTGTCGTATACAGTGACGGCTCGGACGATTATATGTATTTTGAAGACGCTGTTACCCATTTTGAATTCCAGGTTGATAAGGATAAATGCGTTGTTAAGGTAGATTCTATTATGGACGGCCCCGATGGCCACATGGGTATTGTTGATGCGGACCCGTTTGATTGTGGTTGTGATGGTGCTGAAACGTGCCCGTTGTGCCCAGACTGCGGTCCGCCACGACGCGAAATGCCGTATGAAGAACAGAGAGACTTGACCAACAACTACGAAGATGGTATCCCGGCTTTACTGATTGCAAAGCTCTCGCATGTACCATGCACGGCCTGTGTAAACCCCGCCGAATGGAACAATTTAAGTAGCACCTCTGTTTGGGGTGCCTATACAGCACCTTTTAAGGGTGTTTTGAACTGGCGAGTAAAGGGTAAGGAGATTGAGGTATTCGGTGTTGAGACTGTTACTCCTGAAGGAACCTGGTATGTCATCAAGAATGACGATCGTATCAATATAGATTCGATTGTTGACATTCGTTGGTTGGATATGGATGATAACTCTATTAGTTTTAATGCAGATGGGTATTACACAGTCCGCAACGAGTATCCTTGCTCCCTATGGCCTGGTCCCTGGTTCACTTGGAACATCAACACTCAGCAGCATGAATTTGAATACGGCTTCTACGCTGATTTTAATTTGGCTTCAAGGTTGGCTGAGGATGGCGAGTATGACAATTACAACGATGCCATTGCCTTCGTCGAATCCCAAGAGTTTGTTCCCGGTGTTTCCGTATTTCCCTAAAGTTCAGATTAAATCTGCTTGGGGCAATACAAACTAAGTAAAAACAAATCTAAATAATAGGACGCTCTGAAATTTTGCCCCCATCCACCATGATTGACATACAATTTGCTTTGTCGATGATGGAAGGGCGTCCTAGGAGTTTTGCTTAATCGCAAAAAAGAATTTCTGTTCTCTTGTATCACCCACTATATTTTGGAAATTCCACTATTTATACAACTCTAAACATTCTTCGCGTTTTCTATCTATAGCTTGTTCTATGGATATTATCTTGTCACCGGTTAAAGTACCGGCGTCATGCGCTTTTACAATTGTTTCCTTACGTTCAATGTCAGCTTCTTTTAGGCATTTGGACAGTTTTATTCGATTAAATTTTAAAAATATGAAAGCTAAGGCTGAAGTAAAAACGATTACTATAATAATGAGGTATTTTGTGTGTTTATCCATATGTTGTAGGTAAATGTTACCAGAAATGATAAAGGGCATCAGTCCTGATTAAGAATTGATGCCCCAAGGGTGGAATTTGAGTGGTCTAGCACAACAACCCCATGTCATTACAATAGATTGAAATAACACTAAGTCCAAAAAAGAACCACTTTATCCCATCAAGAATTTTAAAATCATCGTATTCGTGATGGACACCGTCCTGAAACAGTACGACCATCCAGACGAAGGGAACAACCGTCATAACAATGAAACCCTCAACCCCTAAACTATTAGAGAACAGTCTTAACAAAAGGATAAGTATAGCAAGCGAGGTAGGTAAGGTGGTTCCAATCCAAAATTTATTTACTTCCCAACCAAATTCCTTAGCAAGTTTCTTCACACTTTGAAAGTTTAGGCAAAAGAAACCCGCGATTAGAACCAAAACATCTGTAGCCGCAATAAAAACTGCAAGCCAGAGAGACATAGTTCTATTAGGGAAAATATATCCCCACAAAACGATAGTTAGAGCCACACTTACAAAAATACGAAAGACTTTTTTTAATACAACCTTCCTTTTCATCTCTTCCTCCCAGCATTTGATTATCTGTCAAGTATTAAAGCCCATTTTATAGCAAAAACCCCTCGCAGTCAATACTATAGGACACTACCGTAGTAGTTCAGGAGGTTGGTAACAACTCTAAACTGGCTTTCTTTATTGAAATAAACTACCATTAACCTACTTATGAAAAATATTCTGTCCAAAATTCAAAAAAAATCAGTATTAAATAATTCAAAAGGTATAGTGCATTTAGGAGTCATTGCTTTAGTAGGGGCAGCGCTAGTTGGTGCTGCTGTAATTATCTATGTTAATAGCGATGGCTCATCAACACGTGAACGTCTTGGTTCTGATAATAATAATGAAGTGGTTGAGGAGTCTGAGGTTGACGAAGAGGCCGAAGCCGAGAGTGAAGAAGATAAGGATGGAGGAGCTTACCATGTACTTTTTAATGACGACTCAATCAAAGGAACCATGGGGGATTCCCAACCCATGACCACGGAAATTGAACTTAAAGATGCTTGGGCCCAGACCTGCGATGGTTTGTACTCGAGATGGGAAGGAACTGTTTACCAGAATACAACATTAACCACGGACGCTGGAAAAGATGAAAGAGGTGGTATAGGGGAGTTTAATTTTGTAATTAATAAAGGTGACGGTAAATTAAGTGCTGATAAAAGTACTATTACAATAAAACACCGAGTGAATTGTTACTATTGCGAAGATCCCTGGATAGAGCTAGTAGGTGCAGTTGTTGGCGGTGCTAAAGAAGCATGTAAATAAGAAAAGACGCTTTCCACATATAGTGGAAAAATGTAAAGTGCTCAAATTTGTAGATTAAAAATGGGGCAGTGCATGCAGCCCACCCCATTTTAATTTATTATTAACTTTTATTTCTACTTACCCATTCCTATACCTAAGCCCTGTCCGTTTCCCTGCCCACCTCCTTGTCTGTAACCCGCACCTACTTTTTCACCATTTCTGGTTCTCAAGCCTAATTCTTGTCTGATGGCATCGGCTGCATCGTAGTTTCCTTCTTCGGCTAATCTGTGAGCTTCAGAAAATCTAGCAAAATTATCCTCGTTGACAATTTGAGTTACACGTCCTCTTCCCTCCATGAGATCTGTCCAAGCTTGGTAGTCATTATTTTCGAATGCCTGTTCCATAGCCTCGTGCCTTTCTGGATTACAGTTAGGACCTTTTTGGGTGTAATTGCCTTGGTAAGCTGATACGTCACTGGTAGTTAGGATTGCACCTGCGATTAGTGTTAAGGCAGATATTCCTAATATTATTTTTGTATTTTTCATTAACTTTCACCTTCTTTCTTTAATGTAAATTAATATCTGAAAGTGAATATATAGGGGAAGCCTGAGAAAAGGCTTAAAGAGAGTTGGGGTCATTTTTTGAGTGCGTAATATTCTTGTTGCAGGAGTTAGTTATTACATTCACAGTGTGTTAGGATAGACTTCGTGGGAAACTATAATAGAGATAACAGATCAGGATCAAGAAGAGACTCTGGTGGAAGAGACTACAGAAGAAGTGGTAATCGTGGTGGAGGAGGAAGAAGAGAACTACACGATGCCGTATGTGATAAATGTGGAAAGGATTGCAAAGTTCCTTTTATGCCTACAAGTGGAAAGCCTGTTTATTGCAGCGCATGTTTTGAAAAAACCAGCGATAGAGGAGGTTCTAGTTCAAGAGGTTATCAAGATAGGGGTTCAAGAAGAGACTCTGGTGGAAGAGATTACAGAAGAAGTAGCCCAAGACCTCAAAACAATGAGCAGCTTGAAGCAATTAATCAAAAACTAGACAAGATATTGGAAATACTCTCAAATAAACCACTGCGTGAAGTAGAAGTGATTGTCGATAAACCAGTGAGGGAAAAGAAAAAGAAATCTAGGAAGAAAAGAACTATCAAAAAGAAAACCTCAAAGAAAAAGAGCTAGAAAAAATAATTATTTAACTCATAACTACCAGTAACCCCAGGACAGCCATATTTTCTATTATCCAAGACTATGTGAGAAATAAAAAATATTATGTAAACAAACTACTCAAGTGCATTTACCAGTATGGTATAGCCATGTTGACGAGCCATACCATACCATATAATGTAATTATGTTGTAGGTATAGGGGAGAACAGGGGTTGGTTTGCTAGGAGGTATGATTCCCGAACTGTAGATAAAGAGAACAAACCTCGGTGATTTTCCACTAAGGGTTGTTAGGAATAACGCAGTTTAATCTCGTTTCTCGACTCTTTCCAAAAAGTTTTCTATAATCCCACGTAAGGTGATCTTATCTCCCACTTCAGAGCCCCTCGGAAGCATAGATGTTAGAACACCAGTTCTACTCAATATTTGTCCATCCTCAGCTACAATATTTGCAGTAGACCACTCCTTTCCAATATGAGCGATTACACCCGGATTACTTATCTTATTTCTCATCACGTCTCTCCTTTTTATGTGCGTAATATGAGTATTGCAATATATATTGTATCAAAGTTGGTAATAAAGTAAAAAAGCGTTTGGTTCCCCATACAGAACTTTATCCGAAAAGTATTATTAGGGGTTTTTGTGGAATAAAAGAGGAGTTTAGTCTAAACACTTTAGCTTTACTGATACAGCAGCGCACTTATTATCAACACACTTGTGTTCTATAGACTTTATATCAATGTTTGGAAAGCCACTGGCAGCCAGTGGACAGCCCAATGCGTTTATATCATCAGTTGTATAGCCCTCTATGTTTTGTATCACCGCACAGCCCCACACATAGTAAACATAGTATTGATTGTATGAGCCAATATCGCAGAAACTTTCTTCTCTAACGCAATCTGCATCAATCTCACAATATTTTGTGTCTTTTAGGTATGGT
>Ga0255375_10241_pt1 | contig 9836 bp, 6 predicted proteins | sample ANMaggSeSYBR01H3_FD_182090 | JGI IMG/M metagenome (GOLD analysis project Ga0255375, IMG submission 182090) | Sediment cell enrichment communities from methane seep in Santa Monica Basin, California, United Staets - ANME aggregate JGI... | ecosystem: Environmental > Aquatic > Marine > Cold seeps >... | reverse complement strand
AAAAGGTTTTCATTTATGGCACCCAAATCTACAGGAATAAAAAGCTTGTCCTTTCTGTTGCTGCAACGGTGGATTTCACGAGCCAGCAATTCTTTGCCAGTCCCGTTTTCCCCTGTTATCAGAATGTTTGCATCTGTAGGTGCAACTTTTTGAATGGTTTTGAATATTTCAGTCATCTTTTTAGATGAACCGAGAAAATGATAATTCGCTATTTGATTTTGTTGCACGAGGAATTCCTGGTTTTGTTCCAAAATTTTTATTTTTTTTTCGCTTTCGCGAAGACGGACGGCTGTTTTTATAGTAACCAGCAATTTGTCAATGTCCCAGGGTTTACTAATAAAATCATGTGCCCCTTCCTTTATCCCCAGCACCGCTAATTCAATGTCGCCATACGCGGTTAATAAAATGACCAGGGTTTCGGGTGCGGTTTCTTTAATTTTTCGTAGCCAGTAAATTCCTTCGTTTCCGGAATTTAACCCTGCCCTGAAATTCATGTCAAGCAATATCACGTCCCATTCTTTTTGTCCCAGCATTTGTGGGATAAGATTGGGGTTTTTAATACATTCTATTTCTTTAAATTCGTATTTTAACGACTGTTTTAATGTTAGCAAAATACTATCATTGTCGTCAATTGCAAGAATTTTACCTGTGTGCTTATTCATTAATAATGAGTTCTTTTTAATACAAAAGTAAATAAATTGTTCATAAGCTGTGCAGTGACTGTCCAGAAACTGAACGTTTTTTATTTAAGTTTGCCAGGCTGGATTTTTAATAGACGGTATATCAACACATAAGAATTTTGGCATTTGCTTTGACAATACTTCTGTATTTTCAGAAAATTAATTACAATGATCAGATCATATTTTATAATTGCGGCTCGGAATTTTAGGAAAAATATTACCTTCTCTTTAATTAATCTTTTGGGGTTGAGTATCGCTTTCGCTTTATTTATTCTGCTTTCATTATATATTTTTAGTGAGCTAAGCACGGATAATCATATAAAGAACATCGGGAATATTTATTGTTTATACGAGAAAAATGATACGCATATATTTACTGCAGGTACGTTTGCTGATTATGTTAGTGGGCGGTATCCTGAAGTAAAACAAGTTTGCAGATCATTTATCTGGGACGGAACGTTTTTTTTAGAGGATGGGCATTTTATACATTTTAATAATTTTGGATACGTTGATTCCAATTATTTTAAAATGTTCGATAGTAAGGTTATCTTGGGTAATCTTGAAAATGCACTTGATGGAAATAATGGAATGGTGCTAACCGAAAGTTCAGCTAAAGCTTTGTTTAATGATAAAAATCCAATTGGCGAAACGGTGAGTTTGGAGGGAGAGTATGATTTTGTAGTAAACGCAGTTATACCGGATTTGCCGGAAAATTCTTCCCACAGAGTCCAATGTTATGTATCCATTCAAAGCTTATTGACACTATCGAATGCTTTACTTACCAATTCCGGAAACTGGTCTGTTACAACTTTTGTTGAAATTAAAGAAAATTCCAATATCCTAACATTAGAAGAAAAGTTAAGTAAAGATTTATTGGAGGAATTCAAACGGAATACCAATTGGGGTTTGCTTGCTTACGCCGATATTTATTTTAATACAAGCATTTCTGGGCCAGATGAGATTAGACGCGGGAATAAACAATTCATCATGTTATTTATTGGGATTGCTTTGTTCATACTTGTCATTGCTTGTATTAATTATATAAACCTAACCACTGCCAGGGCCGGTAGCCGTGCCAGAGAGGTGGGTATCAGAAAAGTTGTAGGCGCCTATAAACAAATATTGATTAAACAGTTTTTAATTGAGTCTGTAATGTTGATTTTTATTTCGCTTATAATGGGGTTTTTATTGGCAGAACTCTCTATTGGTGAATTTAACCGGTTGGCAGAAACCAATCTACAGGTAAAAGCTTTTTATGCCTTTCCATTCAATATTTTTTTTATTGTCGGTGCTGTTTTACTGGGTGTTGTTTCGGGCATTTATCCAGCATTTGTCTTAACTTCTTTCAAAACAGTAGAAGTTATTAAAGGAAGAATAGCTAAAAGCAGTGAAGGGATTTTCGCCCGAAAAGTATTAATGGTTTTTCAGTTTATTTTATCGCTTACAATGATTGTTGGCTCCATTGTTATTTACCGTCAAATCAATTATGTAAAACAAGTTAATCTTGGATTTGATAAAGAAAATGTGATTCGCATGAAAACAAAAGATGAGGTCAGTGAAAATGCACAGGCATTTAAGGATGAACTACTCACGATTCCGGGCGTAGAGAAAATATCATTTTGTTATGGTATGCCGGGAGATGTTGGTAGTGGAATGTATGATGTGGTGGATGGCCAGGAAATTGATATGCGACACTTGCAATGCGATCATGAATTTGTTGATTTGTTTGGCTTGCAGGTCGTAAGCGGAAGAAACTTTTCGGGCGAGGATGGTGCTGATATAGGGACAACGTATATGATAAATGAAGCGGCTGTTAAAAAGTTTGGCTGGGAAAATCCTTATGAAATTAAAATATGGGGTTTTAAACTTATTGGTATTGTAAAAGATTTTAATTTTCAAAGTATGCATCAAGAAGTCGGTCCCTTATTTATTACATATTTTTCTAATATGAGTCAAATCCTGATCCGGATATCGGGTGCCAATAAAACGGAGGTATTAGATAAAATTGAAAAAGCGTGGATAAAGATGTATCCCGAAGATCCTTTTAATTTTGAGTTTGTAGATCAGGTAATAGATCAACAATATAAAGCGGAAGAACGCCTCGGTAAAGTTGTGAGTTACTTCTCTGTGTTTGCTCTGGTTATAGCTTTTATGGGTTTGTTGGGAATGACTTCTTTTATGATATTGCAGCGCAGGCGTGAAATTGGAATCCGCAAAGTGCATGGAGGAGATGTTAGCCAAATCGTTAATATGTTGTCTTTTGAATTTGTGAAATGGGTTATATTTGCCTTCATAATATCTGTTCCAATTTCATATTATTTGATGAAAACATGGTTAGATAAAAATTTTACTTCTCAGGTTGAGTTGGAGTGGTGGATTTTTGCAATCAGTGGATTTCTCGTAATCATTATATCTCTGCTAACAGTGAGTATTCAGGCTTACCGGGCAGCAATGATGAATCCTGTGGATAGTTTGAGGTATGAATAGATAAGTAATTTGAAACAATAATTTAGTATGAAGCTGATTGGTGTTATGCCCAATTTAAGAATAAACTAACTAATTAGAATAAATAATGAAAAATACATTTTCTTTCTTACTGTTAATTTTTATAACAAGTCTTATAAGTTGTTCACAAGAGATTAGTGAGTCCCAAATAAGTGGGAGAATTATAAATGCTACTGAAAGTACTCTTAAAATAGGAAGCCAAACGATCCCGATTACTGAAGATGGTAAGTTTACATTTATCAAAGCGATAGAAAGACCAATTTTATTAGATGTTTCATATGCTAATCTGGAATGGACAATTTTTCTAAAACCGGAAAGTAGCATTGATGTTTTAATTCAGGGGAAAAGCCTTGAGACTGTTGAATATACCGGCGAGTTAGCTTCTTCCAATACTTATTTACTCGAAACAGATTCGTTATCAAATGAAATAAATGTTTTTATCAATAAAAAATGGGTACAATTTCATTTGCAAAATCAAGAGGATTATATTTCTTCCATAGACTCTTTAAAAGGACTTTATTTGAAGCATCTTAACGTGGATTCCAAAAGACATGAAACATTTTCTCAGGAATTTATTGAACTGTGGAAGGCAGAAATTAATTATGGCTTCAATAAATTAATACTTAAATACCCAAAATGGCATTTCCAATTTACCGGTAATAAGGTAGAATTGAGCCGTCAAACTATTGATTATATAAAAACATCGAAAATAGATTGCCCTGAATATATTGATCTGTCAAGTTATAAAAAGTATACTAAAACATGGATTGACTACGAATCTGAGACATTGATTGAAAAAGATCCTTCACAGAAGCATTACAGCCTTAAAAAAATAGAAGCGACATTCCAGGTTATTTCTGAAATATTTGACAACCAATATTTAAAAGATTTTTGGCTTGCTGAATATTTAAAAGAACATATCGATAAGAATGGTATAGCCAACGGCACACAAAACATGAATCAATTTAATGCCATTTGCAAAACAGAAGTTTTAAAAAATGAAATTGAGCAATATGTGGAATCCGTGTTAGATACAAGAAAAGACCATGAAGTAAAAATTTACAAGACGGAAAATGATTTCAATCTGGAAGTACATATTTTTAAGCCCAAAGATTTTATTGTTACAGAAAAACGCCCGGCTATTGTAATTTTTCACGGCGGAGGTTGGGTTAGTGGAAATCCTTCTTGGGCATTTGACAAGGCAAAACATTTTTCAAATCAGGGCATGATTGGTATTGCCGTCCAATATCGACTTTCAAATTATAAGGACATAACACCCGTTGAAGCAATGAAAGATGCAAAAGATGTATTCTTATGGTTACGAACCAATGCCGACTCTTTGGGGATTATTCCAAATAAAATCGCTGGTGAGGGTTGGTCTGCAGGGGGACACTTAGTCACTTCAGCAGCAATTTTTGTTAACACTTTATCGAATCAAAAAATAAATTCTGCTCCTAATGCCCTAATTCTTACGTCTCCTGCGTTAGATACTGACCCTAAACATGATGGTTATTTTAAATCACTTCTGGGAACAAGAGGTATTGATCCGAATGACTTGTCTCCCGTAGAAAACGTTGCTGAAGGATTACCATTGCCACCCACTTTAATTCTTCAAGGTCGTACCGATAGGTTAGCTCTCACAAAATATGCTCAATTATTTCATGATAAGATGAAAGCTTCAAATTACCAATGCGAGCTTGTGATTTATGAGAATTGTGGCCATTTATTCACGCCATCCAATTTAGATGATACAGGCATGCCACAACCTGATAAAGAGATTTCAAAAAAAGCTGATAAAAAAGCTGATGAATTTTTAATAAAATTAGGATACATAGTAGAATAAAACTGGGCATAACACGCGGCCATATAACATTGGGGTTTAAGTGGTTAGCTGAACATCATTTCTTGCATCAAGGTTTGTTGTATCTTGATAGTGAAGTGGCTTCGAAATCCCCAACGTTTCGTACCGCAACCGTTGGTGGCAATATTTACGTAATCGCAAACATACTTACTTAATTTATTTTTCATTTTAGACAAAAATAACAATGGATGATTATAAAAAAATATTTGGAGACCTTTCTACAATTAAAAAATTTAAAAAGAAAGAAATTATCCTTGAAAAAGGTATAATTGAAAATTATCTTTCATTCATAATAAAAGGTAGTATTGCAATTCTAACATATCACAATGGCAACGAAATTTGCATTAGCTTCTGTATCGAAAATTCTTTTTTCAGTTCGTATGTCTCTTTTTTAACAAGAGAACCATCAGAATACCAGGTTTTGGCTTTAGAAGATACTATCATTGAACGTATCGACTATGAATCTCTTCAAAAAGCTTATTCAATATCCGGCGACCATCAAAAAAACGGACGGAAAATTGCCGAACAACTTTATATTAAAGCAAATAAAAGAACCTTATCGTTAATTACCAAAACAGCAGAAGAGAGGTATCTTGAATTTATTGAAGAATATCCAAAATTTTTACAACGCATCCCATTAAAATACCTGGCCTCGTATTTAGTATCTTAATTCTAATATTCGTGTTTTTTTGGGCAGGATATTAATAGTTTAAAGCTGGGATTAACACCGTTTCTTTAAGTTTCAGGGCTGTAAGAAAAACTTCTTTTCCTAATTTTGTTATGTAATATTTGTATGTTTTTCCCACCTTTTTAATCAAGCCATGCTTATGCAATCTTTTGAATAACCTTGAAACTTGTCCTGAATTCAGTTTCAATAATAATTTTCTTATATCCGAATTACGAAAACCGGAAATATTAAACTGACCTTTTAATACAGTTAACAGAATTGATAAGTCAAATGGGTTGAAAAAGTTAAACCCTTTGTAATTCCTGTCATTTTCTTTTTTTGATTGGCTCACTTTTTCTAATCGTTTTCTTCCGGCATCTTTATTATCAATAGCCGAAATAAATTCAATATACCTTCTGTTTGATGCCTTAAACAAATCTTTCAAAACAGACAAGCTATAAATATTTTTTTTTAATGGAGCGATTTGTTTTGTTCGGCTTCCGTTCCTATGTTCAACCTCCCGGTAGTGTCTGAAAAATGTTACATCATTGGTGGTGGTTTCAATCCGCAATATCTTACTGAATTTGTCATACATTTTTATTGAACTCTTTCCCATTATGTGTTTTATCCGGCTTCCTTGAATGCGGATATTATAATTGTTTCCTGCTTCTCCCTGATATTTGGCATCAAATTTTTTTCCAAGAAAAGAAATAATATTCTCTGGTTTTACTGTATGTATTGCAGTAGTTATTAAATCGGAATATATTGATTGTAAATACTCTTGTTTTTTAAATACAATATCGGTTGCATATTCAACCTGCATGATGCTCCAATGATATACTTGTCCAAAATCGAAATATACAGGACAATATTTCTTAGCAATTTTATCAAGTCGTTTATGGATTTTTTTCACATCTATATTGTCTGAGATTTCTTGTGCCCGCTTGAAATCTGAAATACTATCAAAAGCATTGTCTATCATTGTATAAGAAATCCCCTCTTTATCAAGTTCATTAGCAAGGATATTATGTCCGTTGAAATAAACCTGCAACTTAAATGGACACCAGGTAGGGACTCGAATATAGCTCAATCCAAGATACTCATCTATAAAATAAAAATAGTAATGTAAACATTTCCCTTGTGTGCCTTTCAGAAAAGTTCTCCCACTATTTTTATCATGCCAGGGTTTGTAACTTGGACAAGATTCCATTGCTGAAAGTATATGAACTAAACCTGTGTGAGTACCTCTTTCTTTTGTCTTTTTTTGAACTAAATCTTCTTTTCGTATGCTTGACTTACTTACAAATTCAATATCAATTCCATTCTCCTTGGCTATTTGCTCAGCATTTGTTCGAATCTGTTCTTTATAAGGTTCTACAAATTTTGCATAATCGAATATACGAATCCCTTTGGAGTATAAAAACGAGGTCATTCCTTGTGAATAGCATATTTTAGGTAAAGTTCCTGTGATAACTACCCTGTCAAAACAACCTAAAACTCCGCTTATTTTTTCTTTATATGTTTCTGTAATTAATTCCATAGCACAAAGCTACATGATTTTTTATATGCCCAAAGATGTGTGTGGAAAATCCCTGTTTGGTTCTGGCTTGTCCAGGTTATGTATTACACCGGTTAGTCTTAGTCGAATAAGAAATAAAATTACTAAATCCTGATTTCTTATCATTTGTAAATAGAATTGAATTTTATTAGTTTTAATTTTGCCAAAATTTTTTATTTAATTAATTCTAATAGCATGAAAAAGAATCTTTTAATTACGTTTTTATGCATTAACATATTTGTTAATGTTTCTGCACAATTCGATGAACGTTTTTACTTTCCAACTAAAGAATACAAAAAAATTGAAGACGTCAATTACGAAGATATATTCTTTAATATTGATACAATCAGCTTACATGGTTTATTCTTAAAATCAGATACTGCTGCCAATACAACAATTATATTTTATATTGGCTCCGGAGGAAATGTTTCTTATTACACGTCTATTACAAAACCTCTTGTTAATGCGGGATATCAGGTTTTTATGCTTGACCCTCGTGGATATGGTAAATCAACGGGAATTCCCACACATGTTAATATTGCATCCGATGCTCAAATTGTTCTGGATTCTATCTTAAAAAAGGAAGAAATCAAAGATACCCGGATAATGATTTATGGTGCATCTATGGGCACTCAGGTTGCTGTAAAAATAGCTAAAGACAATCAAGATAAAATAGATGGATTAATCTTAGATGGACCAATGAGTTCTTTTACTGATATTGCATTAGTTTCTGCTCCCGAAGAACAAAAACAAGTAATATCACAATATGTAACGTCACCATATTCAGCAAAAGAAGACATAAAAGATATTAAGAACATGCCGAAATTAATTATACATAGCAAAGAAGATGAATCAGTGCCATATGAACAAGGCTTATTGGTTTATAATAATGCAAATCAACCAAAAAAAATGTGGGTTTATAAAGGTAAACACCTTGAATCAGTTATTATAAATGAAGAACTTTTCATACAAAAAATTAATAATTTTATCAATTCATTATCAGACACTTTATGTATAGTAAAAAATCATAAGCTTAACATAACAATTAACGGATTAAAAAATAATAATGGACAAGTTGTAATAGAACTAAAAGACACGTTAGAAAATACGATAAAAAGAATTACAGGAAACATTGATAACAATCAATCCAATATACTTATTGATAGTATTGCAACGGAAAAATACACCATCCTCTATTTTCATGATGAAAACAAAAACAATGAATTAGATGCTAATATTTTGGGTATTCCAAAAGAAGGATACGGATTTTCAAATAATGCATCAGGGAAGTATGGGCCGCCTCCTATTGAACAGCGTATATTTGACATGTCTGAGAATAAATCAATGGACTTAAAACCTTTTTATTGGTAACACTAAATTTATTATGTAACAAGTATGAAAAATAATGTATGGATACGAATTTCAGTTTTTTTATTATAGCTATAGTTCTATCCAATATTTTTGCCGATATATTGTGTTTTTAAAAACAAAAGTGAAAAATGAAAACAAATACTGATAATATAGCAAAACCAGCGGTATCTTTGATATTGCTTGGTGTATTGAAAGGATATATTAAAAACCCTATTGGATTTATTATTAAATCAAAACAAAGGTTCGAACAGTATGTTTGCTATAAACACTACAATAGACAGAGGCGAAATAATATGCATAGTGTAGTAAATATTTAGGAGTTTAATGTAACATTTGACTTTTATTGATGTCCTTATAAATAATTTGACAAACTAAAAGATTTAAAAAAATGAGAAAAGTGTATTTTAATTTATTTAGGAGAAAAAAAGTAATGAATATTAGTAAAAAACAAAAATGGATAGTTGCAGTTTTAATTCTATTTTCATTTAATTCCTGGAGCGTTGCTTCTGAAACAAAATTGCTGCGTTATCCGGATATTAATAACAGTAAAATTGTATTTTGTTATGGAGGAGACATATATACCTCTTCATTAGAAGGAAAAGATGTAAAACAACTGACCTCATTTCTGGGGGAAGAAAGTATGCCCAAGTTTTCACCGGATGGAAAACAAATCGCCTTTACGGCAGAATTTGAAGGAAATACAGATGTTTATGTGATGTCTGTTCATGGGGGTAAACCTAAACGGTTGACCTTTCATCCGGCAAAAGATTTTGTTGTTGACTGGCATCCCGATGGGGAAAAAATATTATTCCGTTCCATTCGCAGTAGTTTCAGCAACAGGTTTAACCGACTTCATACCGTACCTGCTCAGGGAGGCCTTCCAAAAGTACTTGAGTTATCCGAAGCAGAGCTGTCCAGTTACAATCAAAAGGGAGATAAAATTGCCTTTTGCCGGATCAGCCTGGAGAAAATGCCGCCCTTTAAAGGATACCGAGGAGGTATGGCACCGAACATCTGGACTTATGATTTTAACAATCGGAAAGCAGAACAAATCATTGCCGATAACTCTATTAACCAACATCCTATGTGGATCGGCAATTCAATCTATTTTCTCAGCGACAGGGGAGCAAACAGAGAGCAGAATCTCTGGGTTTACAACGAAAAAAACAAAAAGGTACATCAAATCTCTTTTCA
>Ga0255375_10240_pt1 | contig 9842 bp, 8 predicted proteins | sample ANMaggSeSYBR01H3_FD_182090 | JGI IMG/M metagenome (GOLD analysis project Ga0255375, IMG submission 182090) | Sediment cell enrichment communities from methane seep in Santa Monica Basin, California, United Staets - ANME aggregate JGI... | ecosystem: Environmental > Aquatic > Marine > Cold seeps >... | reverse complement strand
TAATTGTTACAATCCAGATGCCATAATATTTTTGCAAGTATCACAAATGCAAACTTGCCCCTCTTCCAATTCTAAACCACAGATACCACAATCCATTTTTTACCCCACATCCTATAATATTGAATCCACTTGTCTATATTAAATGTTACGATTGTTTTCTATTTGAAACATTCGTGACATATAATAGGATTTTTAACGCAGACAAACAAAAGATATTTATACCAGAAATCACTAATATTTTATTGAGTGGGGAGTTTATTTTAGGCGATTATCATTCTTCCTAAATAGATGACACAGTGCAATCTCATCCCATTCTCTCCACTCACTTTACCTAGCATCTGTTTATCCTAAAATTCAAATGTCTCAAGGTAAGAAGTTAAGATTCGAGAGTAACATTAAACTATAGAAATTGTATATTGGGAATGTAACGATGCAAAAGGATGAAACTGTTCAACTGCATATTTTTTTATTTCAATTAAGAACACATTTAGATAATATGATGGAAAACAATAACTCACAGGCATTTTTATCCTATGACAAACTAGATATTACCCCACATCAAGTCCATAAATCCAAAAAGGAACATAACCTGGCAATTTTTGAACTAAGTAGGGGAATTGCAAACTTGTTGAAAGAAAATGATTATTCTATATCTCAACAAATTCATGATATTTTAGAGAAAATGTGTAACAGATTTAGAAAGTAAACAGAGCTATCTTTTCTTTCTCCCCTAAAAACATCCATCAAAAATTCTAGGGTTTCATATATGGGACAAGGTTTAGGACAATATTGAAATCAGGTTGAGGAAGGTTTAAAATGTCTTTATTTACCATTGATTATAATGAACTCTTGAGTCATTATACCGGTTTTCCCTTGGTTTTTGTTCTGCAGGGTAGCCAATAGAGATTAGAGAAAAAGGTAAAACATGTTTAGGAATGTTCAACAATCTCCTCATGCCACTAACTCGTTCTTCTCTTGGATGAATCCCTAACCAGACGGCACCTAATCCTTTTGCATTAACGGCAATAAGGATATTTTCAGTAGCTGCAGAACAATCTTGAATCCCCATTCCCTTATGTTTTTCTAAATTCATATCAAGACATACTAAAATTGCTAAAGAAGCGTCTTTCAGCATCTTTGAATGTGGATGAAATGTTGGAATGTCATTCAGAATTTTTGGAGTAGTGATTACAATAAATTGCCAAGGTTGTTCGTTACCTGCAGATGGAGCATTCATACCCACCTCCAACAACTCTTTTATCAAAGAATCAGTTATTGGTTTTTTGTGATATTTCCGTATACTTCTCCTAGAAAGAATAGCTTCAATAGCATCCATAATAACACTAATCTTAATTGGCGAATACCTATGCCATTAAAAAACTTTTATCCTGGTTTCATCTCCACATTACTTGTGTGTAAATTTCAGAACGAGAAAGAAAAGAAGAGAGGTTTTTAGACCTCCATTATAGCCCCAGCAATTGTTGCAGCAGTGGGAACATATGTGGATGATTATGGTATTTCATATGGTTCTTGTGCAGGATTTCTATCAAATTGAACCCAAGGAATTGGTATGAAACCTATTTTAACTATCCCAAAAATAGGTTTTGGAAGTAATCTAGGTCCATTCCAATAGTTTTCACTCCACGTATTACGTTCACATATTACGAAAAATGCCTTTAATGTGTTTTTAATGAGATTGTTGCATGTTATTTCATTACAGGAAGAATTTAATAGAATGATACCGAATGGGTGGTATGCGACTGTGTTTCCAGAGATGATGTTGTTGTTGCTGGAAAGACGGAGCCCTATACCAAGATGTTCGTTCGCCGAGACGACGTTTCCTGAGATGATGTTGTTATTTGAGTGTTCTATTGCAATACCGATATTAGTATTATTTGAACATATGTTGCTCTCCATTTCGTTGTTATTTGAATACTGCATAGTTATACCATCTTGATTATTTGAACAAGTGTTGTTCTCTATTTTGCAGTTTGTTACATGATTAGAGCGAATACCGACCCAACTGTTTGAAAAGCAAGTATTGCTTCTTATTTCGTTGTTATTTGAATGCCACATAGTTATACCATCTTGCTCATTGTTTGAACAATTGTTAATCTCTATTGTATTGTGGTCACTCGAGTTCTGTATAAAGATACCGTTACCGTCATTTTCACAGAGATTCCCTTCAATTTTGTTATAACTTGATTTATCAAGGAAAAAACCATTTAGATTGTTAGAACATATATTATTTCTTATTGTGTTGTTAGTTGAAGACGTCAAATAGAACCCATCCCCATGTCCCAAGCTGCAGATGTTGTTTTCTATCACGTTATTACTTGAGTAGCCCAGAGAAATGCCGTTGTCGTAATTATTCAAACAATTATTGTCAGCAATGTAGCAGTTCTGAGCCATGTAAAGATTTATCCCTCCGTTACCTGGATTGGTGCCACTATTTGCTATAGTAAACTCTCTCATATTTACCCAATCAGCATTTATAGCTACTACATTATCAATGGCACCGCCATCGATTGTCGTTGTATCTTTGTTTTCTCCAATTAGATTTATTGATTTACCCACAAAAACGTTTTCATAATATGGTGAAGAATCATCGTAGACAAAAACCGTGTCGCCATTGCTGGCAGCATCAACTGCCTCTTGGATAGTAGAATAGTTCCCAGAACCTGAACCTCCTACATAAAGTGTATTACCATATAATGTAGGATTAGATGTTTTTTCTACCATTACAGTTCCCGATACTGGTAATACAGCAGTCGCAATCAACAGCATACACACAAAAATACCTAGTACTTTCTTTTTCATTTTTTACCTCCCTTTGTATTTATAATCAGAATATAGGATTTAAATGTATGCTTAACATGTGTTAATCGAAACAACCTCGACATTAGGTTAGAAAATTAAATAAAGATTGAGTTATTCTATTATTTGAGTGGGGAGTTGATTTTAATCTATACCAAACACAGTTGTTCCTCCTAGCAGAACATTGTGCAATTACATCCCATCCTCTCCACTCACTTTTCAGAGGGGTTCTCTGAAGCGATTTGGGAATGTTTCTCAAATAAAATGTCTTCCTGTAAATTTAGTTTTCTTCTTTTCTTATGTATTTCATCTATTTCTTTTACAATAGATTTATAGTTCATTTTTTTCTCCTTGGTTTTATTGCCACTATTGTGTCTAAACTCAGATACACTGAGCTAGGATTGGATTCAATTACTACTAACCGCTCATCATAGTCTATATTCGTGAGCATACCAAAGATGGTATGTGCTCTTTCTTCACCTGGCTCTCGGACTATAATCTTACAGTATTTACCTATCAACTTATCCATAGTACTTCCTACCATATCTACAACCGTGATACCATTTATCACTATTACTATATAACACCATCGTGTCAAAACGTCAATACGAAAAATTGCTGGACTCTGGTTGAGAAAGGAAAAAAAGAGAAATAGTTTGATTGTTCTAATGAAGGCTCATCAGTTTATCATAAATCGGCTGTAGTATCTGCTCCAGTATTGGAAACCGCTCCATGAATCTCTCCAAGAATAGTAAGAATGGATTGATTGCTTTGTTCTTAGGCATAGTTATTGGTAGCGGGTCTGACCAGGGGCTTTCTTCACCATGCACGTCCTTTGCCTTTACCTTGATAATGTAATCGCCCTTTTCATCCCATATATGAGATGCAGTGACGGTATCACCAGAATCATATGGTCCATCCCATCCACTTGTCTCATTTATCTTATCTCCCCAGTACCATTTGTAATATACTTGGTCTCCATCATGGTCGGTAGTTGAAGTTGAATAGGTGTATTCTTCGCCTGCTTTTCCGCTTGTAGGACCAGAGGGCTTGCTAGGTTTGTTTGGTGGATGGCTTTTTATCGTGACACTTGCCATATCATTATCTGTTTGACCAAAATCATCAGTAACAGTCAATATTACATCGTATTCGCCTACCTTATCATAGATATGTGTTGGATTTTGAAGTGCTGATGTGTTACCATTCTCAAAATCCCAGTACCAGCTATATGGTGGTTCCCCGCCTACTGCATTACCATAGAATTGGACTGATTCATTGACAAAACCAGAGTATGGTCCACCTGCATCAGCTAATAATACATTTTCTGGGTATATTGTTGCAGTGGTAGTATCATCATCAGAATTGTCGTTATCATCTGTAACAGTCAAAACAACGGTATAAACACCTGTTTCACCGTAAGTATATATTGGATTCTGTAAACTTGAACTGTATCCATCTCCAAAGTTCCAATACCAACTATAAGGCTTGCTTCCACCTGTTGCAGAGCCATAAAACTGAATTGGTTCTCCTACTATCCCTTCATATGGTCCATCTGCATCAGCAACTGGTGGGTATTGATGCGTATATATTACTGTGGCTGAATAATTTGTATCCGTATCTCCGTCGTCATCCTCAACTGTAAGAGTAACAATGAAAATCCCATCACTGGCATATCCATGAGTAGGTTTTACTCCTGTACTTGTATGACCATCGCCAAAGTTCCAATCATAAGAGACTATAGTCCCATCCAAATCGTAGCTTCCAGAACCGTCAAATTGAATCAATTGGTAAATATATCCAGTGTAAGGTCCGTTTGCATCTGCAACCGGAGGAACATTTGTAACTGTTATCAGTCTGTTTAATGAATCATATTCATAATCGTTATCAGTTACCGTAAGATTAACAAGATACGTACCGTCATCTGCATACTGATGTGTCGGGTTCTGAAGATGGCTAATGTTACCATCATCGAAATCCCATGTCCAATTGACAACAACTCCATCATGGTCTGTTGATGTATCAGTGAATTGAATAACATCTAAATCTGTTGGAGAAGAAGGGCTGTATGTGAAATTTGCAATAGGTGGAATGTTCTGGAAATAACCCAATGGATACAGGTCTTGATTGCTCCCACCAGGAATATCATATGGTGTGTCACCAATACCATCTCCATCAGCATCTACTCCAGTGTAATCATCCCAGTAATTGCCACCTGATGGGTAGCCATTGTCCCAAAAATTTGTACCTGCATCATATGCATTCTCTGTGTTGTTGATTAGCTCATTGTGATAAAAAATATTGTTATTGCTATTTGACACATAAATTTCTATTGAAATACCGATATCACAGTTTGAAACAATGTTTTTCGTAATTAAATTATTAGAGGAGTTACGAATATGCACCCCATAATCTCTAATATCCAAAATAGTATTTTGTGCAACAATGTTATGTTCAGATGATTCAAAGAGGTCAATACCATCTTCATTGTTTGATGTTATCAAGTTATCTATTATGTTGTTGTAATTACAAGAATACTGGAGTTCAATTCCATCATCGTAGTTAGAAGTGATAATGTTTCCTGAAATTGTGTTATAATTTGATAATAAGAGATTTAAACCATCGTCATTTAAATTTGAAGTTATGTTATTTTCTATGATGGAACAATTGCAAACGAGGTCAAGAGACAACCCATATCTACCTCCATTTTCAATTGTAAATCCTGAAATATCTACCCAATCAGCGGAGACATATACAACATCTCCAGCCCCTCCACCATCAATAACTGTAGAATCTCTATCTTCTCCAGTTAGATTAATGGTTTTATTCACAATCACATTCTCATAATAAGTTCCATTGAAAACATACACTGTGCCACTTTCTGCGACTGCATCTATTCCATCTTGAATTACATCAAAGTGGTCGTATTGCCAACCTGGGGTTGAAGAGTTGTAGTCGTCATCTACATAAACATCAGCTATGGGGGTAGTTTCGATTTCAAGATATGGAATGTTTTCACCGTATTCTTTTGAATTGCAATACATAAGAGGGATATCTGAACCTCCCCAATATTGCTCATCCTTTATTATCCAACCATAGTTTTCTGTTTGTCCTGTGATAAAATCTTGTACATCACCTGTTACATCCCATTGCATCCAATTACTAGGTGAGTTTGGTACATATATCGATGAAGTTATTTCGTTATGATGGACAGGCATGTTATCCCATGTAATGGTTTCTTCATTCCAATCTCCTGTCAATCTGTAAAGAGTTAGTTCTCGACCAGAAGGACTATTGTCGGCATAGTCACGATAAAAGATATTTAAGGATGCAGATACAATATCAGTCTCTGAGGGTATTGTTGAAATGTCGAACTTGATTACTGGTTGAGCTGCCCAGTTATTGCCACTACCACCGTTTCTTATTGGCATATTTATGCGATAGCCATTGTTTCCACTGGGTATTGTTGAACTCACGTAGGAATCATCTGTTGGATAAAATGTAGCTGTGTCAAAGGTACAGCTTCCAATGTTGCCGTCATTATCTTTGATTACGTTGTTAGATTGCTCAACATCACTACTTATACTCGGTACAACACCTGCTCCAATAAATATAACAATTACAGCAAAAACCAGACCTTTCTTAAATAATGTGGTCATATGTTCTCCCCTTAATCTAAACTTTATAGAGTTATAATGGTGTATCACATCTTAAATGTTTCCTTAACATCTGTTAACAATAACGTATATTATGGAAATACAATCTGGAAACCAAATCTCATATCCAACCTTCTTTCACTAATGGATTGACCCACTCACAATAACAAAATTCAGCATCCGGCTCAATTCTGTTACTACAGCGAGGACATGTAATGAACCCCTTTCTAACAGCTTCCTCCAACAAGTTTTCTACCATCCCTGACACTCCCGTATCAATGATACATTAAATGCTTTTCTTGATATCCAGTTCAAATCCATATCAACCTCTAGTGGAATGAGTGCCCTTTGGCCATTAATTGAAACTGGGGCGTCTACCCTCAGTTCCTTGAGTTCCTTGTAACTGATATAACCCAATTCAGCTAGGTCAGTCCAGCCGTTTAAACAAGCAAAACCAAAAAAGATATCCTCGCCATCAAACTCGCAAATGAACCAATCACTACCGCCTAAAAAGAAATGTATGTGAATCACTTTGTCTCTTGCAGGTACATTTTCAGTTGCATACAATCGTGGTATTTTGTGTGTATGCTGTTGATTGCGACTGCTGTATTACCAGTATCGGGAACTGTAATGGTAGAAAAAACATCTAATCCTACATTATATGGTAATACACTTTATGTAGGAGGTTCAGGTTCTGGGAACTATTCTACTATCCAAGAGGCAGTTGATGCTGCCAGCAATGGCGACACGGTTTTTGTCTACGATGATTCTTCACCATATTATGAAAACGTTTTTGTGGGTAAATCAATAAATCTAATTGGAGAAAACAAAGATACAACGACAATCGATGGCGGTGCCATTGATAATGTAGTAGCTATAAATGCTGATTGGGTAAATATGAGAGAGTTTACTATAGCAAATAGTGGCACCAATCCAGGTAACGGAGGGATAAATCTTTACATGGCTCAGAACTGCTACATTGCTGACAATAATTGTTTGAATAATTACGACAACGGCATTTCTCTGGGCTACTCAAGTAATAACGTGATAGAAAACAACATCTGCAGCTTGGGACATGGGGATGGGTTCTATTTGACGTCTTCAACTAACAACACAATAAGAAATAATATATGTTCTAACAATCTAAATGGTTTTTTCCTTGATAAATCAAGTTATAACAAAATTGAAGGGAATCTCTGTGAAAATGACGGTAACGGTATCTTTATACAGAACTCGAGTGACCACAATACAATAGAGATTAACAATTGTTCAAACAATGAGCAAGATGGTATAACTATGTGGCATTCAAATAACAACGAAATAAGAAGCAATACTTGCTTTTCAAACAGTTGGGTCGGTATTCGCTCTAATCATGTAACAAACTGCAAAATAGAGAACAACACTTGTTCAAATAATCAAGATGGTATAACTATGCAGTATTCAAATAACAACGAAATGGAGAGCAACATATGTTCAAATAATACTAATATCGGTATTGCAATAGAACACTCAAATAACAACATCATCTCAGGAAACGTCGTCTCGGCGAACGAACATCTTGGTATAGGGCTCCGTCTTTCCAGCAACAACAACATCATCTCTGGAAACACAGTCGCATACCACCCATTCGGTATCATTCTATTAAATTCTTCCTGTAATGAAATAACATGCAACAATCTCATTAAAAACACATTAAAGGCATTTTTCGTAATATGTGAACGTAATACGTGGAGTGAAAACTATTGGAATGGACCTAGATTACTTCCAAAACCTATTTTTGGGATAGTTAAAATAGGTTTCATACCAATTCCTTGGGTTCAATTTGATAGAAATCCTGCACAAGAACCATATGAAATACCATAATCATCCACATATGTTCCCACTGCTGCAACAATTGCTGGGGCTATAATGGAGGTCTAAAAACCTCTCTTCTTTTCTTTCTCGTTCTGAAATTTACACACAAGTAATGTGGAGATGAAACCAGGATAAAAGTTTTTTAATGGCATAGGTATTCGCCAATTAAGATTAGTGTTATTATGGATGCTATTGAAGCTATTCTTTCTAGGAGAAGTATACGGAAATATCACAAAAAACCAATAACTGATTCTTTGATAAAAGAGTTGTTGGAGGTGGGTATGAATGCTCCATCTGCAGGTAACGAACAACCTTGGCAATTTATTGTAATCACTACTCCAAAAATTCTGAATGACATTCCAACATTTCATCCACATTCAAAGATGCTGAAAGACGCTTCTTTAGCAATTTTAGTATGTCTTGATATGAATTTAGAAAAACATAAGGGAATGGGGATTCAAGATTGTTCTGCAGCTACTGAAAATATCCTTATTGCCGTTAATGCAAAAGGATTAGGTGCCGTCTGGTTAGGGATTCATCCAAGAGAAGAACGAGTTAGTGGCATGAGGAGATTGTTGAACATTCCTAAACATGTTTTACCTTTTTCTCTAATCTCTATTGGCTACCCTGCAGAACAAAAACCAAGGGAAAACCGGTATAATGACTCAAGAGTTCATTATAATCAATGGTAAATAAAGACATTTTAAACCTTCCTCAACCTGATTTCAATATTGTCCTAAACCTTGTCCCATATATGAAACCCTAGAATTTTTGATGGATGTTTTTAGGGGAGAAAGAAAAGATAGCTCTGTTTACTTTCTAAATCTGTTACACATTTTCTCTAAAATATCATGAATTTGTTGAGATATAGAATAATCATTTTCTTTCAACAAGTTTGCAATTCCCCTACTTAGTTCAAAAATTGCCAGGTTATGTTCCTTTTTGGATTTATGGACTTGATGTGGGGTAATATCTAGTTTGTCATAGGATAAAAATGCCTGTGAGTTATTGTTTTCCATCATATTATCTAAATGTGTTCTTAATTGAAATAAAAAAATATGCAGTTGAACAGTTTCATCCTTTTGCATCGTTACATTCCCAATATACAATTTCTATAGTTTAATGTTACTCTCGAATCTTAACTTCTTACCTTGAGACATTTGAATTTTAGGATAAACAGATGCTAGGTAAAGTGAGTGGAGAGAATGGGATGAGATTGCACTGTGTCATCTATTTAGGAAGAATGATAATCGCCTAAAATAAACTCCCCACTCAATAAAATATTAGTGATTTCTGGTATAAATATCTTTTGTTTGTCTGCGTTAAAAATCCTATTATATGTCACGAATGTTTCAAATAGAAAACAATCGTAACATTTAATATAGACAAGTGGATTCAATATTATAGGATGTGGGGTAAAAAATGGATTGTGGTATCTGTGGTTTAGAATTGGAAGAGGGGCAAGTTTGCATTTGTGATACTTGCAAAAATATTATGGCATCTGGATTGTAACAATTA
>Ga0255375_10238_pt1 | contig 9890 bp, 8 predicted proteins | sample ANMaggSeSYBR01H3_FD_182090 | JGI IMG/M metagenome (GOLD analysis project Ga0255375, IMG submission 182090) | Sediment cell enrichment communities from methane seep in Santa Monica Basin, California, United Staets - ANME aggregate JGI... | ecosystem: Environmental > Aquatic > Marine > Cold seeps >... | reverse complement strand
GGAAACTCTGTTTACATTTTTTACACAGGTATGAAAAAAGCAGATCTCCCTGCTCAAATCCACTCTCTCTTGCAGTGGCTAACATGTCAAGACTAAAGATACCACTTTCAACAATTGGTTTTTGTAAATATCCTTTGGCATAGTAGAGTGTATTTAGCTGTGTATTGGATGTAATTGTATCTAAATCGAGTTGTGAATTCGGTAAGAACCAGAGGATATCTATTACCTCTTTCAGGCGCTCAGGATCGATGATCTCCCATGCTACTCTTGTATCCAGCTGCAGCATAGTATTTACTATTTCTCTATAAAGTGTAGGTTCTGCTTCTAGAATTTTATGGAGTTCTTCTACCTTTTTCTCTATAGAGATCGTTTTGCTAGACTTTATTTCAGAGAGTTCAAGAAATTTTGTAAGGGCATGAGTCTCCTCTCCAAGCATCTCTAATGGTTCTATCACTTCTTTTGCTTTATCATATTTGTGCATCATCTCATACACGACACCCAATTCATAAAGGACTTTGATATTACGGGGTTTTTTGCGTAAGATCTCTGCATAGATAGATCTGGCACGTTCCAAAAATCCTGCATGAAGATAAGTATTCCCCACTCTTTCCATGAGCTCAAGTTTTCCTAGATCATCAGGGATGTTTTTGATCAAATAGAGATAAATATTGATAGATTTATGGTACTCCCCTGAGTTTTCAAAAGCTTTAGCAAGTAAAGTAAGAGGCTTAAGCATATGAGGTTCAAAAGGCATATCAGTGGTATCAAGAGCACACTCGGTGCTGTCAAATTTATCTAAAAATTTGAGCAGGTTCCCTTGCTCCTTTTGTTGTCTATAAAGTCCCCAACCATAAGTAGCGAGTGCAATAATGAGGCTAATAATGATAATCAGCAAGATACTAAAAAGCGGGTCATTATAAGCAGGTAAGATCTGTTCCAAAATAGTCCTTGGCTTCGGCAGGCTCAGCCACCATTTTATTTTGTTCCCTGAGCTTGTCGAAGGGAATAGTTAGTTTAGATTATATCTAATTAGATATAATATCGTTATGATAGATAACGCTTCGATAGAATCTCTAAAAAACAGCATTGATATTGTAGATGTAGTAGGCAACTTTATAGAACTGCGTAAAGCAGGGGCAAATTATAAAGCAAATTGTCCGTTTCATGGAGAAAAAACCCCCTCTTTTGTAGTGAGTCCAAGCAAGCAGATATATCACTGTTTTGGTTGTGGTGTAGGGGGTGACAGTATCAAATTTGTGATGGAGCTTGAAAAACTCTCTTATCCTGAAGCCATAGAAAAACTTGCTTCCATGTATAATTTTTCATTGGCATATACCAAAGGCAGCTCTGATTACTCCGATGCCAAACGTGTACTTGAATCTATACAGACCTGGTATGTAAACAACCTGGAAAACAACCCAACTGCAAAACAGTATCTTTTAGACAGGGGTATCGCCCAAAGTTCCATTCAACGATTTGGCATAGGATATGTACCCGATGGTGCTTCTGTCATGCATTTTTTAAACTCTGCTCTTTTGCTTCTGCCTAAAGCAGTGGAGGCAGGGATCATTGCTCAAGGTGAGGGTGGTGGGTATTATGCTCGTTTGGTAGAGCGTATCACTTTCCCCATTTTCTCTACGAGTGGTGCTGCAGTAGGGTTTGGTGGACGTACCATTACCAATCATCCGGCAAAGTACATCAACTCACCTCAAACAAAGCTCTTCAATAAATCACGGCTGCTTTATGGCTATGACTTGGCGAAAGAGAGTATTTATAAAAATAAAAAGCTCATTGTGTGTGAGGGATATCTTGATGTGGTGATGTTTCATCAAGCCGGGTTTACAGAAGCTGTGGCAAGTATGGGTACAGCACTTACTCCAGAACATCTGCCACTGCTTAGAAAGGGTGATCCTAAGATCATCTTGGCCTATGATGGTGATAAAGCGGGGGTGGCTGCTGCACTTAAAGCTGCACAGATGTTATCTGTAGCCAATTTTGACGGGGGTGTTGTACTTTTTCCTGATGGACAGGACCCTGCGGATCTCATAGCCAATGGGCAGAGTGAAGAAGTAGCAAAACTGCTTCGTGAAGCCAAGCCACTCATCCCTTTTGTGTTAGAAAAAATTATTTATGCTTATGACCTGAATGATCCGCGTGCCAAAGAAGCAGCGTTTGGTGCAGCAAAACAGTTTTTAGAGGGCTTAAGTCAGATCATCAAAGATTCGTATATCCCTATGGCTGCTACGCTTTTAGGGATCTCTCCAGCTCTTTTTTGGCGGACAAACACAGCCCAGCAGAGCAAAAGAGAGTTTTAGCCAAAAAAAGAGATGATGTAGCGCAGTTAAGCATCCTCAAAACACTTTTAGAAAAGCCTGAACTTATAGACAGTGTACTTGATGTGATAGATGTCAATATGTTCGGCGGGTACGCTGCACTCTTTTCTGCACTGATAAACGGAGAGAGTGAACATCCTCATCTTATGGGTTTAGCTGTAGATGAAAGTCTGCAGGTGATGAGTGAAGAAGAACTGCAAAATGTACTGCGTAATTTTCTCATCAAACATTATGATATCAAACTTAAAAGTATTGTAGGTGATACAAGTATCCCTTTTGCAAAAAAGAGTTTTTTGATACGTAAGATAAAGACAGATATAATTCCAAGATTAAAACGAGGAGAGTTGGTAGCTTATGACACAAACTGGTAAGAGACGTGCTTTAGCAATGTTCAGTGGAGGGCTTGACAGCATGATCGCTATCAAGCTTATGGTTGACCAGGGTATAGATGTGATTGCCCTGCATATCAAGATAGGTTTTGGCGGTACAAAAGATGTTAGTAAAGTCATGAAGCAGCGTGCTGAGATGGCAGGGGCAGAGTTTAAGATGGTGGATGTGCGCGAAGAGTATATTCAAAACATCCTTTTTGACCCTGTACATGGCTATGGGAAAAACTTTAATCCATGTATTGATTGTCACGGGTATATGTTTAAGATAGCCAAAGCGATGATGCCAGAATTAGGAGCATCGTTTATCTTTACAGGTGAAGTGATAGGTCAACGTCCTATGAGTCAGCGCCATGATGCCATGAAGCAGGTTGCTAAATTGGCAGATGATAAAGAGGAAAAACTGATCGTCCGCCCGATGTCTGCAAAGTTGATGGAGGAGACGACTCCAGAGCTGGAAGGCTGGATCGATAGAGAAAAACTGCTTGACATTTCCGGACGCAGCCGTGAACGACAGTTGGCAATGGCAGAAGCATTTGGTTGGGAAGATTATGAATCTCCGGGCGGTGGCGGCATACTGGAATTTAAAGGAAAGCGTAAAGAGTACTTTGGTGGTGATATCCATACCACAAACAACCGTATGGAACTTCAAGGTGTCATCGAGGGACTCAAGCTTCTCAAAGAACCTTGTGACGTAGAGGTGATATCTGACAGCTCTTACGTGGTAAAAGCGATCAATGAATGGTTAGCAGGGTGGGTACGTAAAAACTTTGCCAAAGTAAAAAATGTAGACTTATGGGAAGCCTATCTTGATGCTGCAAAGTCACATAACGTTCACGGTACTTGGGTCAGGGGTCACAATGGACATCCAGAAAATGAACGCTGTGATGAACTCGCACGAAACGAAGCGGAACGCATTAAAGCAAGCTTATGACTTCAGACTTCGACAGGCTCAGTCACCGATCTTTCGGTCCCTGAGCCTGTCGAAGGGGTCGAAGGGAAAACCAAAATCAAACAAAGGAAAACAATGAACAATTACAGTCAACTCGAAAAGAGACTGAACTATACATTTAAGAACAAGCAATTGATTATTGAGGCTTTGACACACAAAAGTGACAAAAAGCCTTACAATAATGAGCGGCTTGAGTTTTTAGGAGATGCCGTACTTGACCTTATCGTAGGTGAGTATCTTTTTTCTAAATTCCCCAACTCGAACGAGGGCATACTTTCAAAAATACGTGCTTCTCTTGTCAATGAAAGTGGGTTTACACTTTTAGCACGAAAGATCAACTTGGGAGAATATATCTTCCTCTCCATGGCAGAAGAGAATAATAATGGAAGAAACAAGCCTTCTCTACTCTCTAATGCTTTTGAAGCTATCATCGGTGCCATTTACCTTGAAGCAGGGTTGAATACAGCAAGAGAAATTTCTGTCAAACTACTGGAAGAGTGTCATCCTAAAATAGACCTGCAATCTTTGTCAAAAGATTACAAAACTGCCCTTCAGGAGTTGACACAAGCAACACATGGAGTCACTCCCCTTTATGAGATGCTAGGTTCCTCCGGACCCGATCATAAAAAAGAGTTTGAGATCGCTGTGATACTGGATGAAAAAACGATCGCCATGGCAAGAGGAAAAAGTAAAAAAGAAGCACAGCAAAAAGCAGCGCAAATTGCATTGGAGGCATTAAAGTCATGAATACCTTTGGAAAGAAACTGACACTGACCACATTTGGTGAATCACACGGTAAAGCCTTAGGGTGTATCCTTGATGGTGTACCCGCAGGACTTCATATAGATGAAGCATTCATCCAGTCAGAACTGGATCGTAGAAAGCCAGGGAAAAGCAAGCTTGAAACCGGACGTAAGGAAGATGATAAATTTGAGATCCTCTCTGGTACTTTTGAAGGTCTAAGTACCGGTACTCCCATCGCAATGGTGATCTTCAATACGAATCAAAAGTCTAAAGACTATGATAATGTCAAAGACCTCTTTCGTCCGGGACATGCTGACTTTACCTACTTCCACAAGTATGGACTAAGAGACTACCGTGGAGGCGGACGAAGTTCTGCCAGAGAAACAGCTGCCAGAGTGGCAGGCGGTGCCATAGCCAAACTGATGTTAAAAGAGTTAGGTGTTTCTATACAGAGTGGGCTTTGTGAAGTAGATGGGATCAAAGGTGAAGTCCAAGATTTTGAATATGCAAAAAGTTCTAAAATGTATGCACTGGATCCTGCTATGGAAACGGCACAGGAAGCTGCCATTTTAAATGCAAAAGAGAATCATGATTCCGTTGGTGGTGTAGTCTTAACCACTGCCACAGGTGTACCCATAGGCCTGGGTGAGCCCCTCTACTACAAACTTGATGCTATTTTGGCTGAAGCAATGATGGGCATCAATGCAGCCAAAGCTGTAGAGATAGGTGACGGTGTAGCAAGTACACACCTCAAGGGAAGTGAAAATAATGATGAGATCACCTTAGACGGTTTCAAAAGTAATCACTCGGGTGGAATGTTAGGTGGTATCTCCAATGGTGATACTATCATCGTGAAAACACATTTTAAACCTACCCCGTCTATCTTTCAAGAACAAGATACTATTACAACTCATGATGAAGAGGTAAAATGCAACTTAAAAGGACGGCATGATCCTTGTGTTGCTCTGCGTGGTACGGTGGTATGTGAAGCCATGATGGCACTGACACTTGCCGATATGACACTGCTCAATATGGGTAAGAAGATGGCACATCTCAAAGCACTTTATCCCCAATCAAACTAAAGGAACAACTGTGAAGAAATCAGGATTTGGTATTATTGGACTTATACTCGTTGCAGCACTCTATTATTTTACAGCAGGTTCTGCTCAAATTACTGAAAAGATGAAAAAGCAAGTCAATGACGAGCTGACCACGTTACAACAAAATGGTTTTGGGATAAATAATAGAGAGATCAAAGAGACAGAAGAACATTTTGTACTTAGTTTTGATGAACCTGCTAAGATCACAAGCTACTTAAGTTCTCAGGGTGCAGAGGTAGCGCAAGAAGATATTCTTGCATTTAAAGGGTTGAAGATAGGAGTAGATGCAAAATATCTTAATGACAGCTATAGTGCACTTTCTTTAGATATCTACCCTGTAGGGCTTCCCAAAAGCCTGCTGCAAGAGATAGAGGAAGAGGATAAAGCAGCACTTGAACGTATTAAAAAGATGATGGCAGACAAAACACTGCTTGTACATCTTGACTTTAACAAACTGCTCACAGGTTTTAAAGGACGTATAAAAGATATCAATGAAACATTTGAAGATGAAGGAAAAGTAACATTTATAAGTGAAGGTTTCAAGTTTGAAGGAGATATAGAAAATGAAAAAGTAAAGACTGTTAGACAAACACTTGAACTTTTCTCTGTAGAGGCAGATAAAGAGCTTACGATGAAACTTTCAAACTTTACATCCAACTACACACTCACCGGTCCATCTCCTTATGACTCTAAGTCTGGATACTTTGTGGGGAAGATTGAACTCCAGGGAGAATCAGAATTCTCAATGCTTATGAAAGATCTGAATGTCAATGCTGTAAGTTCAGTCAAAAATGATCTTCTACAGAGTTCTATCAGTACAAAAACAGGGATGATAGAACTTACTGAAGCTCAAAAAAAATATAAGATGAATGATATACTCTTTGATTTCAATATTGACAACCTTGACATTGTTTCATTTGAGGCACTTCAAGGTGTGGATGTCAATGATGAAAAAACCATTAATGCTCTCACACAGAAGATACTCGCTAAAGGTATCACTATGAATATTCCAAATTTCTCTGCCAAAAAGATTACAGAGAGTGGAAAGACAATGGATGGGTTCACACTCAATTCTTCGTTATCTATTGATAAATCATTTGACATCAATGCAGTCTCTCAAGATCCACTAGCAGTACTTAATGCTCTGAGCAGTAAAACAAATATCTCTGTCTCAAACGAACTCTTTATTCGTATTGCACAAGAGCCAAAAGCGATGATGGTATTGATGCTCTTGCCACCTGTTGAAAAAGCGGGTAAAAAAATCTATGAGATTGAATTTATCAAAGGAAAGATAACAGTAAATGGGGCTTCGTTCTAATTTCTTTTAAAAAAGCGTTGGTTCATCTAAACCTTTAACCCTAAAGGTATAGCGATGAACCTCACATCTTCCATGTTCTACTAATGCCTCAATATGTACTTTAGTACCATACCCTTTATGTTTTTCAAATCCATACTTGGGGTATTTTTTAGCCATTTCTATCATCTCTCTGTCACGTGTCACTTTAGCCAAGATACTCGCTGCACTCACTTGGGCTATTTTATCATCTGCTTTAACCATGGTTGTAATGTTATCAACCCCAAAAGTACTGTTCCCATCAAAAAGATAGTCAACATCAGGTAAATATTTCTGTATACTCTGTAAACCTTGATGTAAACATTTGGAGATACCCAGTTCATCTACCTCTTGTGCAGAAAAAGAAACAATGTGATAATCAGAGTTTTCAATCACAAGCGGGTAAAGCGCTTCACGCTTCTTCTCAGTCAACTTCTTAGAATCCATCAACCCCTCAACAGGATTTTTCAACACCACACCAGCCATCACAAGAGAACCAGCTAATGGACCTCTTCCTGCTTCATCGATGCCACATAATGGTTTTTTACTCATCTAAAACTCTTTTCATATGTAAGGCAATAACTTAGCCTATAGAAATTCAACCAATGACCGTATTTTTCAACACGTCAGCAGTTTGTGCTTTTTTCTTTTGGGTTCGTTTTCTTTTTTTGCGCATTGCAAAAAAGAAAAGGAATGAAAGAAACATTATATACAATTAGAAATTATTATTGATTAAGAAGAGAAAGAAACTCTTCCCCATACCGTTCAAATTTAACCTCACCGATCCCATGCACATCCAGCATCTCCTGCTTACTCTGCGGCAGTTTCACACTCAAATCCTTCAATGTTTTATCTGAGAATACAATATATGGAGGAATGTTATTGGCAGTAGCTATCTGTGTTCTAAGATCACGAAGTTTATCAAACATTTCAGCGTCATAATCATCAAAATAGGTCACTTTCTTTTTCTTCTCTGCTTTTTGTACAGTGAGTCTCTCTTTTTTGAGCTCAATAGTATGTGCTCCTTTGATGACTTCCACACCAAAAGCTGTCAACTTGTAAACCTTAAACTCCCCTATCTCCACTGCACTTAATTCAAGTAATTTATCTCCAATGGTGAGCCATTGACTTTTTGAATACTCATCACCTATACCATAGACAGAAAGTGTATCATGCCCATTTGCTAAAACTCTTTGCTCTTTACTCCCTTTGAGTACATCTATCACATAGTGCAGACCAAAGTTCTGTTCTGTTCTTAGGATGGTAGACAATAACATACGTGCCGCAGTAGTAATGTCTACTTTTTCACTTGCCGGTGCGGTACAGTTGTCACATTTTGTGTTACAGTTGTCAATCCTATCATCAAAATAAGCTGCCACTGTTTGGTGCCGACAATTCTCAGAATTTGCAAAACGTACCATAGCATCCAACTTGTTAAAAGCATGTTGTTTGTATGGTGTTTCAGGTAGATCATCTATGAACATCTTTTGCTGGACTATGTCCTGTGCCGAAAAGAGTAGTAGTGTCTCTGACTCTACTCCATCACGTCCTGCACGTCCTATCTCCTGATAGAAGTTTTCTATGGTTTTTGGCATGGTCATGTGTACCACAAAACGGATATTACTTTTGTCTATCCCCATTCCAAAAGCAATGGTTGCTACAACTATCTGTACTCTGTCTGCTACAAAATCTGCATAAGTTCTGTTTTTCTCTTCTGTTGGTAAGCCTGCATGATATGCCTTAGCTTCTATACCTTTGGTTTGTAAAAAGTGTGCTACAGCTTCTGTAGATTTCCGTGAAAGTGTATAGATGATGCCTGATTCATCTGTGTGTTGTTTCAAAAACTCCATCAACTGTGCACGTCCATCTTTGATGCGGTGCCTTGCATTGATAGTCAAGTTCTCACGAAACAGAGAACCTCTTACACGCTTTGGATTTTCCAGTCCTAAATTTGAAGCGATGTCACTCTCTACTGCATGGGTTGCTGTCGCTGTAAATGCTGCTATGGGAGTGGTTGAAAACTGCTCTTTAAGCAAAGAGAGTCTTCTATAGTTTTCCCTGAACTCATGTCCCCATTCACTTACACAGTGTGCTTCATCGATGACAAAGAAGTTGATAGGAAGTTGATGAAGAAGATTTAAGAAATATCCGTTTGTCAAGCGTTCAGGTGCCACATAAAGAAGTTTTATCTCACCCCTTCTCAACTGCTCTTCTATCTGCTGACTCTCTTCCATATCTTGCATTGAAGAGAGCATTGCCGCTGAGATGCCATTGGCTCTCAGTGCAACAACCTGGTCATGCATAAGAGCAAGCAAAGGAGAGACAACCACAGTGATCCCTTCCATCAGAAGCGTAGGAAGCTGATAGCAGAGTGATTTACCACCACCCGTAGGAAGTATCATCAATACATCTTGTTTTTCCAAGATAGCATCAACTACCTCTTCCTGCAAAGGTCGAAAAGAGCTGTGTCCAAAATAGTGTTCAAGGGTTTCTAATTTATTCATAGTAGAAGTGTAGCGTGTCTAAAGTCAAAGAGAGTAGAAATATGTCAAATTGACATATTTTTTATAGAATACCTAAGAAAATTTATATCCAACACCCCAGACAGGATGAAAATAATTTTGTGCATTTTGCGGGTCTATTTTATTTTTCAAACGGTTGATAGCTACATTCACAGCATTGTCATTGACTCCGTCACCATCAGAGCCCCATACCTCATCACGCAGGAAATCCCTTGTCAGTGGCTTGTCAATATATTTCATAAAAGTATGCAGTAGATTAAATTCAAGGTTGGTGAGGGAAACCAGCTGTTCATTTACAGTGAGATCTTTTTTTATCAGATCTATCGTCAGTGCTTTATATTTAATACGTTCTTGTCTTATTAAAACACCAGAACGCCTAAGCAGTGCTTTGACTCTAAGTGTCAACTCTTTTGGGTTAAAAGGTTTGCTCATGTAGTCATCAGCACCACGCTCATAACCCTCTTCTGCGATCATCTTCTTTGTGCTTAAAGGTTTCGCTGTATAATTGGTTATAATAAAT
>Ga0255375_10237_pt1 | contig 9956 bp, 8 predicted proteins | sample ANMaggSeSYBR01H3_FD_182090 | JGI IMG/M metagenome (GOLD analysis project Ga0255375, IMG submission 182090) | Sediment cell enrichment communities from methane seep in Santa Monica Basin, California, United Staets - ANME aggregate JGI... | ecosystem: Environmental > Aquatic > Marine > Cold seeps >... | reverse complement strand
AGTTGAAAGTTGAATTCAATGAGTTGGAAGAGTTTTATACACTAACCACAGAAAAGATCACTCTAAAGATCTACAAAGAAAATTTTTGTATCAGAGTATATGATAAAAAAGGGTGTCTGATAACGGAAACAGGAGGGAAAACTAAAAACGAATTCCCTACAACAATGGATTCCCTGCCCCTCGGTTTTGCAAAAGACAAAAAGAACCCTGAAACCTACAGTGTTGAGTCCTTTGTGCTCTACCCGGGGGAAGGGATCTACGGATTAGGAGAAGGATTCGGATCCCTGAACAAGACAGGCAAGACTTTTGGTTTCTGGCATTTTGAGGGAATGGGGAATACATCAGGAAGGAATTATAAAAATATCCCTTTTTTTATGAGCACCCGGGGATACGGTATTTATTTTAACGAGAGCAGGCCCATTACATTCTGGGTAGGGAGCCGTGAATATTGCAAAACTCAGGTAGCCGTAGAGGGTGATCTTATGGATTATTTCTTTTTCTACGGACCCACTTTTAAGAAAATCCTATTTAATTATACAGAGCTTACAGGCAAAGCATCTGTCCCTCCGAAATGGTCCTTTGGAACATGGATGTCCAGGATTTCATATTTTTCCCAGAAAGAGGTCCTTAAAACAGCTGGAAAACTGCGCAAAATGAAAATCCCGTGCGATGTTATTCATATAGATACGGGATGGTTTAAAAAGGACTGGCAGTGCGACTGGGAATTTGACAGAGAAAGGTTTCCCGATCCTGAGGGCATGTTCAGGAAGGCGAGGGAGATGGGATTCAGATTATCTCTCTGGCAAGCTCCCTATGTAATGGATGAGACAAAGCTCTATAAGGAAGCCAAAAAGAAAAAAGTTCTTGCAAGGAATAATGCACCATTCAATTTTATTCTCAGGTTTCCTGCCCACCCTATTGATTTTTCGAAGCCTGATGCTGTTCTCTGGTACCAGAAATTACTTAAGCGCCTGCTGGATCTTGGCGCATCTGCCATTAAAGCTGATTTCGGCGAGGGGATCGAGCCTGCAATGAGATTTAAAGAATATGACGGAAGACAAATGCACAATCTGTATCCCCTGCTTTATAACAAAGCTGTCTATGATATAACAAAAGAAACTACCGGAGAGGGTGTCATATGGGCCAGAAGTGCCTATGCAGGCTCTCAACGGTACCCTGTTCACTGGTCAGGCGATAACTCTGCCAATTATGAAAACCTTTTATGTTCTCTTCGCGGAGGTTTGAGTCTTGGACTGTCCGGGTTCACTTTCTGGAGCCAGGATACTGGCGGTTTTGTAGGTATCCCTGATGATGCTCTTTACATCAGATGGACCCAGATTTCCATTTTTCAATCACATATTCGATTTCACGGGGCTCCTCCCCGATACAGGGAACCATGGAATTTTCATAAAGAGACTCAGGATATAGTACGTCGATTACTGAATCTGCGCTACAGGCTGATTCCCTATATCTATTCCGAATCACATATTGCTGCGTCGGCAGGCCTTCCTCTTCTCCGGGCCCTGGTATTGGATTTTCAAAATGGCAGAACAGTTTATAATATTGAGGATCAATTCATGTGTGGACGAAATATCCTGGTGACTCCCGTTCTTTCCAGGAGCGAGACAAGAGATATCTATATACCTGCAGGGATCTGGTATGATTTTCAGACAGGAAAGAAATACTCCGGCCCAACATGGATAAGGGAGACCTGTGATATCCGGAGAATACCTTTTTATATCCGTGGTGGCTCGATTCTTCCACTTGGAAAAGAAGTTCAGAATACAGAAGAGATTAAGCGGGAAGATCTGACACTGATGATATACCCTGATGAAAATGGCCACTCAGAATATGAGATTGTTGATGATTCGCAAAGGATCTCTATTCGATCAGAAAAACAGCCGGGTATAACTGAGGTTTTCCTGCCTTCGGAACTTGAGAATATTTCCATTGAGATAGTAAATGACTCATCTCCGGATATCAGGGTTAAGTTTATTTAAATGTCAATATAAACCGGTTTCCAGTAGCATAGAGAACAGCTATTCAATCGACCAGTTAATATCTTTCTCTGAGAACCCGGGCGGATGGCTTTCAATAAGAGCAGCAATATAGAGAAGGGCTGGACTGTTAATTACATAGTTAGTTTGTTGTAATATTTCTCAAAAGTGTTAAAAAACACACTAATAAGAAATATAATGAAATATTGAATTAAAAGAAAAACTAAAAGATATGACCGTCTTTTCAGTTAAGGATATAGAAAAATCAGCAGATGAAAGATTCTACAGAAGAAGGCTTAATGAATGGCAGGATAAGGATTATATAAAAAAATTAATAAAAGGATATTATATTTTCTCAGATCTTAAGGCTGACGATAATGCACTCTATGAAATAGCTAATAAGATCTATGATCCATCATATATTTCTCTTGAAACTTCCCTCTCTTATTACGGTTTGATACCAGAAAGTGTATATGCAGTAACATTAAAATTATTTTGATTTTAAATCTTTGTGAAAAAATTATTTAAATTTTTTTAATAACTACTTGACACTATATTTAATAAATGTTAACGTTATTAAACTTAATATCGTTAACATTTATTATTTTAGACTAATAAATTTCAATTTAAAAACATTATTATAATAATTTAATAGCATTGCAATGAATAAGAAATCAAACAATATGTTAAGGGCGGAAAATATATCTAAGACGTTTCCCGGTGTTCAGGCGCTTGATAGACTATCTTTTGATTTAAAAAAAGGTGAGATCAATGCAATTGTTGGTGAGAATGGAGCAGGCAAATCTACATTTATTAAGATTCTGTCGGGAGTATATCCTCAATATGAAGGAAAAATATATATTCTAGGAAAGGAAATTAGAATAATTAATCCAAGACAGGCAAGGAATATTGGTATAAGTACTGTTTACCAAGAATTACTGTTAGTTCCTCAACTAACAGTAGCTGAAAATATCTTCTTAAATAGATTTCCATTAAGGAAAAATGGAACAATTAATTGGAAAATTCTTTTCAGGGATACTTCAGATATACTCAATAAATTAAAAATAGAGATAAAGCCTGATGAAATAGTGAGTGACTTATCAGTATCCCAAATGCAAATGGTAGAAATTGCAAAAGCTATAGCAGCAGAGTGTAAAGTATTGATAATGGATGAACCTACTTCCTCATTAAATATTGAAGAGGTAAGGACTCTATTTAATCTAATTCTAGACTTAAGAGATGCAGGAGTTTCAATTATTTATATTTCGCATCGTTTTAAAGAAGTTTTTGAGATTGCAGATAGGCTTACAATTTTTAGGGATGGTAAGAATGTTGGGACTCTTAATAAGAATGATTTCTCGTTTAATAGAGTATGTGAAATGATGATAGGTCAAAATATCCGTAATTATTTTCATAAGGATAAGGTTATTTTAAAAGATGAAATTTTAAGTTTGAAAAATTTTTCTTTAAAAGGGGTATTTAAAGATATAAATTTATGTACTCATAAAGGTGAGATAGTAGGAATATATGGTCTCCTTGGCTCAGGTAGAAGTGAGCTTTTACAAACCATTTTTGGATTATACAAAAATACTGAAGGCAAGATATATATAAATAGCAATTTGGTAAAAATAAATAGTCCAGGTGAAGCAATAAGTTCTGGGCTTGGTTTTGTTCCAGAAGATAAAAAAGAAGCTGGCTTATTCTTGAGGCTTTCAATTATTCAAAATATTTCAATATTAAACCTGGATCAAAGATATAATTTTTTTATTTTCAGGGATAAACATAAAAAAGAATTAGAAAAGTATCTAGATATTGTCTTATTGAAATACCCTAACCTTAATACCTGGGTGCAAAATCTAAGTGGAGGAAATCAACAAAAAGTAGTTTTAGCAAAGTGGCTATCTGCAAAACCAAAAATCTTGTTATTGGATGAGCCAAGTAAAGGTATTGACGTTAGAACAAGAGCTGAAATATATCAATTAATCACAAAATTAGCAAGGAGTGGAATGTCTGTATTATTAGTGTCATCGGATATACAGGAAATCTGTAGAATTTGTGACAGGGTATATATCATGCATGAAGGTAGGCTGGTAAAGGAATTATATGATAAGGAAATTAAGGAAGAAATGTTGGTTCATTATTCCTCAGGAGTAGAGAAGGAGGAAGAATTTGCAGGTTAAAAATAGTTTTACAAAGAACTCTCCCTCGAAGTTTAGAAAGTTAAATATTAACCGTGTAATAAGACAGCAGGGTATTTTAATTTTCTTAATAGTTTTAGTAATTATTATTTCTTTTATTTCGAGTGATTTCATTACAAAAGATAATATTATCAATTTATTAAAGCAGATTTCTATTTTAAGTATTGTTATATGTGGAATGACATTTTGTCTGGTTGGTGGGAATTTTGATTTATCAGTTGGATCAATTATATCACTTTCGGGTTTTATTGCTGTAAGCCTCCTTAGTAAAAATATGTTATTGGGAATTGTTGCTGCAATTATTGCCGGTGCTATTGTTGGTTTAGTAAATGGGTTAATAATAGGAAAGTTAAAGGCAAATGCAATATTAGTAACTATTGGTACAATGTCAATAGTTCAGGCTATACTTTTATTACTATCAAAAGGAAGTTATGTTCAGGTTCCTTACGAACACCCATATAGAATTATTGGAACCGGGTTTGTTTATGGAATACCAGTACCTGTTATTATTTGTGCAATTATTATAATTATTTCTTATGTATTGCTACATCATACAACAACTGGAAGAAGAATATTTGCTGTTGGTACTAATAGGGTAGTAAGTAAATTTTCAGGGATAAATAATACATGGATAACAGTTTTTACTTTTATAATAAGTGGAGTACTTGCTGCAATAGCTGGAATCATATTAGCTTCCAGAGTTACAAGTGCAACACCTAAAGCAGGAGTTGGATATGAGTTTGATGCAATAGCAGCTGCAGTATTGGGTGGAGTGAGTTTGTTTGGGGGTAGTGGTAATGTTTTAAAAGCTGTTACAGGTGCTCTTATTATTGGTATTATAGCAAATTCAATGTTATTGATAGGAATCCCATTTCAGATAAACCTAATAATTAAGGGCTTAATTATTATTGGGGTAGTAGGTCTGGATAATTATTTTAGAGGAAGGCAAATTTAATGAATGAAGTTACTTCTGGAAACTTATTATTTAAGTATAGAGTATTAATTATCTTATTATTAATTATAATATTTTTTTCTGTATTCTCAGATAATTTCAGAACTATTGAAAATCTATTGAATATTTTATTGCAAATTTCAATAAATGGAATTATAGCCCTTGGACTGACATTGGTGCTTCTTACAGGCGAGATAGATATTTCCTTTGGTGCTGTTGTTGCTCTTTGCGGAGCTATTTCTGTAGGTTTTCAGATTCATAATACTTTTCTTGGTATTCTTATAAGCCTTTTAGTTGGGATGTTCATTGGATTTATAAATGGATTTCTTGTTACAAAATGTAAAATAAACTCCTTTATTGTTACTTTTGGAATGATGACAATTATTAGGGGTGTAGTATTAATGTATACTGGAGGACGTCCGATTTCGGGTGTAGATGCCAGGTATACTTATATTGCTGAATCTACATTTTTAAAAATTCCTACTCCTTTTTGGATATTTTTTATTTTATTAATTGTTGCTTACTTCTTTTTATCTCAAACAAACTTTGGAAGAAGCATGTATGCTATTGGTGGTAATTCAGAAGTAGCTAAACTATCAGGTATAAATGTTATAGGAATTAAACTACTTGTCTTTATTATATCTGGTTTTATGGCAGCTCTTTCAGGAATTATTCTTTCATCAAGGTTAAATACAGGTTCACCAGCTTTTGGAGAAAGCATGTTATTACCAGTAATTGCTGCAGTTGTACTAGGCGGAACCAGCCTGGCAGGTGGTGTAGGGGGTGTCTTCCAGACTTTTATTGGAGTATTAATTTTAGGAATATTAGCAAATGGATTTAATTTATTGAATGTATATAGTTACTTACAAACCTTATTCATGGGAATTATTTTAGTTATAGTAGTAATAACAGATGCACTTTCTTCAGATGCAAGAGCAAGAAGATCTATAGAGAAAAGAGTATTTAAATAGATGTATTGGAAGTTAATATGATAGGAGGTTAAGATGCAATTGATATAATTTGCGTGTTTTCAAATGTCAGTTTTATTAAAGACTAAGAAGAGGAGAGATGAAAATGAAGAAGAATATTACCTGGTTATTAGTGTGTGTATTTGCAGTTTCTATGCTTTTTATCGGAGCAGGCTGTAAAGAAGAAGCAGCACCGGTTGAAGAAGAAGTGGTAGCAGAAGAAGAGGCAGAGGAAGTTGCACCAGCAGAAGAAGAGGCAGAGGAAACAGTAGAGGAGAAGGAGTTTACAGTTGGGTATATAAATTTAGGAATGGGAATTCCTTACCCTAAAGCACTAGCTGGATTTGTAGAGGAGGAATTTAGTAAATATCCAAATGTTAAACTGATAGCTTTGGATTCACAGTTAGATGCTCAACTTCAAGCTAATCAGATGGATGATTTTATAGTACAGAAGGTAGATGCAATATTGATTATGCCTCTTGATGCAAAAGCTATTGTACCATCTGTAAAAAAAGCTTATGAGGCAGGGATCCCAGTAATTATTTCTCAGACATTAGTGGATAATTCAGGATGGGGATATGTTTTAGCTTATATAGGGCCAAGTGATGAAATAGAAGGAGAGTTAGCTGCAGAAGTGATGATTGAGGGAATGAAAAAAAATATAGGAGAGGATCTCTCTGATGCAAAAGTTGTTATACTTGAAGGTCATCCTGGAATATATGCCCAGATATATAGAAGTCTTGGGTTTGAAAATAAACTGGCAGAGTTAGCTCCAGAGGTTACAATATTAGAAAAATATCCGGTGATAGGATGGGATAAAGCGACAGCAGTTTCAGTAATGGAAAACTTCTTAATTAAATATCCACAAATTGATGGAGTTTATGGTGAAGATGATGGCCTTGCTGTAGGTGCAATTGAGGCTATAAAATCAGCTAATAGGATGGTTGGAAAATATAATCCGGTAGTAGTTGGAGTTAATGGTTCAGGTGAGGCTCTTGATTCTATAATAGCTGGAGAGATGTTTGCAACTGTTGCACAACCACCAAGTATTAATGGTAGAACTTGTGTTGAAATTACTATGAAGATTCTGAATAACGAGCCTTATGAGTTTTGGAATGTAACTGAAATGCCAGTTGTTACTTCTGAGAATGTTGAGGGATTTCCGGTAGAATTTTAGTTTATACATTCAAATGATGTTATTGGGGATTATATAATGAGTAAATATAAAAAGAGTCTAATAATTCTTACTCAATATAATCCCCTGCCCAAATCGGGATGATTATATTATAGCAAATAAATATTTTAAATACTTTGTATAATGATACAGAATAGTAGAAGTTATTTAATGAGATTTTAAATTTAGAAAAAATTAAAGAATATGATTAATAAAGCTATTTAGAGGTTTGAATTTGTATAAACTAAGATATTTAAAAACAGGGACGGTACCTGCTTTAGACATATATACATTTCATGGTGGTAGGCCGGATATAAGAAGAGATGCCGTAGTGCCAGTCTGGTATTTTGAAGGGAAAGACGGTCTGATTATGGTTGATTCTTCTTTTAAAATGGATGATGCAAGAGAGTTGAATATAGAAAAATTTTGTAAAAGAAAGGAAGATGAAGATTTAGAAAGTCAATTAGAGTCTAATGGATACAATTTATCTGATGTGAAAAAAGTTATTATTACTCATCTACATTTTGATCATATAGGTGGATTAGATCTTTTAAAAAATGCTATCTTTTATATTCATAGAGAAGAACTGAAATGGGGACTTGTCTGTCCAAGCTGGTATAATGCTATGGGAAGATTTACAAATGAGAGAATTAATAAGATAAAAGATAAGATGATAGTTATTAATTCTGATAGATATAAGATAACGGAGGGAGTAGAGGTTGTTTTAGCTGGTGGCCATACACCAGGGTCAATGGCTGTTTTAATTAAGACTGACATAGGCAGAGTATGTTTGTGCTCCGATAATGTGATGGTATATGAAAATATAGAAAAATCTATACCAATAGGAATTTATCATAATTTAGACCAGGTTCTTAAATTTATGGAAGAAATCCCTTCTATTTGTGATATATATATACCTGGCCATGACCCAAAGATTTATAAAAAGTATCCTAATAGCATTATCTGATTATGCTAAATAGTTAAAAAATATGTTAGTAAAGATTATACCAATTATTAGGTATTTGAAAGGATTAAAATGAACAAGAGAAAAGCTATAGTTATAAGAGCTAAAGATTTAAAACCTATAAAATATTCCGGTAGAGATAATTACAAAATAGTTGATCCTACTACTGTAAAATCCGAAGAATTAACCTTTGGGTTATGTGTAATGGAACCAGGTGGAGAAGGAAAACCAGGACAGATACATAACGACCAAGAAGAAGCAATGTTTATTCTAAGTGGAAATGGAATAGCTGTGCTAAATGATGAAAAAGAAGAAATAGAACTTAGCCCAATGGACACAATATATATACCTAAGGGTGCTTATCATATAATTAAAAATCCAAACAGCATACCTCTGCAGTTATTGTGGATACTTTCACCTGCCGGGTGGATTTTTGACAGACGTCCAGAATGGGGTAAAAAGGCGAAGAAAGGTGAGCTGTAATCAATAAGTTAATAAGAAAAAAATATTATCATGAATAAATAAATAGCAAAATTAAGAATTCCTAAGGAACAATTGAATAAAAAAATCACAATTATAGATGTAGCAAAAAAATCAGATTACTCTCTAATGACAGTTTCGAGAGCAATAAATAATAGCCCTTTGGTTAAGGAAAAAACTAAGAATAAAATTCTTAGAGTAGCTAAAAAACTTGGATATATTCAAGATGCAATAGGAGTAAGTTTAGTAAAAGGCAAGACTCGTTTAATTGGCCTGGTTGTTATAGATAGCGCAAATCCATTTTACGCAAAGCTAATTCATGGTATTGAAAATATAGCTGTGGAAAAAGGTTATCATGTTATTCTCTTTAATACTAATGAAGAATTAAATAGAGAAGTCGAAGCCATTAAATTGCTAATTGGTTTAAGAGCAGAAGGTATATTGATTGTACCTTGCCAAAAATCTCATAAGCATTTATTACAATTAAAAAGAAATGGTTTGCCTTTCATAACAATAAGTAGAAGGATCAGGGAGTTTGAGACAAACTATATTTTAAACGATAATGCTTATGGGTCATATATTGCAACAAAGCATTTAATTGAGTTAGGGCATAAAGAAATAGCTTTTATTGGTGGAAATAAACACGTATCTACTAGAAAAGATAGATTAAAGGGTTATAAAAAAGCGCTTAAAGAACAGAATATAAATATTAAAAATAAATTAATAATAGACTCTAATATTTCTTATAGCAGTGGAGCTAAGAGTTTTTGCAAGATTTTGGATTCTGGCAATAGAATTACAGGGATAGTAGCCTATAATGATGTGGTTGCTATCGGCATTATGTTTGCAGCAAATGAGAGGGGTCTTTCTGTGCCAGAAGAAATTTCAATAGTTGGTTATGATAATATTGAAATCACTAAATTCATATTTCCAAGATTAACAACCATATCACAACCATTACAGAAATTAGGTGAGATTTATTGTAATAGTATTATTAATTTAATTGATGATAAGAAAGAAATTGTAAAAGAGATAATCAAACCAAAACTTGTTGTTAGGGATACCACTGCTAATCCTTATGATTTTTAAAAGTAATTCTTTAAAAGGAATAAAGTAATTAGAAATAGGGAAAAGTAAATAGTACTTCCAAAATATATTAGACAAGTAAAATTTCTAAAATCTGCTTTAAGAAATATGTTTAATAATCCAATGCTTATATTAAA
>Ga0255375_10233_pt1 | contig 10096 bp, 9 predicted proteins | sample ANMaggSeSYBR01H3_FD_182090 | JGI IMG/M metagenome (GOLD analysis project Ga0255375, IMG submission 182090) | Sediment cell enrichment communities from methane seep in Santa Monica Basin, California, United Staets - ANME aggregate JGI... | ecosystem: Environmental > Aquatic > Marine > Cold seeps >... | reverse complement strand
ATATATTAGCGATACCAATTATAGAAATATTCAAGGATCAAGCAAAATTAATAAAGTAGTTTTTCAAAATATTCATTATTGGAATATAAGTTAATTGCCTTGAGACTACAAGGGTTTATATAAACTTTAACAGCAACCAGATGGCAAGGGCTATAGGAAAGTTATAATTGGAAGATAAATTGAGCTCATAAGTTTAAATCAGTAGATAACTGCAGGTCTGTATTTATCATATGTTTTTACCTTATTTTGCCTTAAGCGTTTTTCTATATGCTCTTCTAACAAAGACCATTATAAAAAAGACGGCCATGGATATTACTACTATCAGCATCGAGATAAATAATCCATAACCTGAAAGCAAAATTATCACAAAAGGAATAGCACTTCCACCGATTATACCTATGACAAAAAGTATTGTTAACGAGATCTCTTTTCCTGAGCCAAATATCCTTCCAGCCGATGATATAAGAAGGGGTGGTATTCCTGAAAAACCGATACCCGATAGTCCGATACCTATGAAATTGACTATCTGTGAATTAACGAAAATTGCGCACGATAGTCCTGCAAGACTTATTAATGAAAGTATGATGAGTAGTGTTCCTGCTTTTATCCTATAGCTTAAAAAACTTATGACCAGTCGACCAGCAAGTATTCCTATCCAGAAAAATGAGACAACAAGGCTGGCATTGAACAGGCTGAAGAGCTTCTCTGCTCTAAAATAAGTCGGTGCCCAGGAAAAGATGACAACTTCTGAAATAACATAAAAAAACATAAGTACCGAAGTAAGTATCATATAGATATTCTTTTTCCTGTATTTGAATATCCTTTTAAAATCAATAGCCTTACTCTCTGCTAAAAGACCGACTTTTTTTCTCCTCATAATGAATAGATGCAAAGCAAATGAAACTAGTATTAAGCATATTATCACTATGTAGATCATTTTCCAGCTCACCTGATTTTTTAAAATGATTGATGTGACAAAGGGCGATGCAAGAGCTCCAATGGCAAAAAAACCGTGCCCGAGATTTACAATACTATCCTTGTTCTTGACTTTTCCTTCAAGCATACTCAGATTGGCATTTAAAAAGATGACTCCAAAAAAGCATCCTGCAAGAAAATATAATGCATAAAAAAGAGTAATATTTGTAGCCAGCATCAATGCAAGCATTATTGGGATAATGGCTAGATATGACCATATTATCAGGTTTCGCTTTTCAAATTTCCTGTTTAAATATATAAGGGCAATTATGCCTATACACTCCCCCATCAGGAAAAATGTCATGATAAGATTCATTTTTTCAGGAGATATATCAAAAAACTTACTGACGTCTAAGAGTGCCGGGCTCAGTGACATCATAAAAAAGGAAAAAATGAAAAGAGAGAAATAATTGGGAAATTCCAATAAATAATTTTTTATATTACTTTTTAACAAATAGATACTCCTTATATTATATAATTTTATCAAGACTTAAGAAGAAAGACTAATCTGTGCACAGCTTCAGGCACAGTTTTGCCACTCACTTAATTGAATCAGGAGTTGACCTGTTTAAGGTTCAATCACTTCTGGGACATACTACCCTGGAAACTAAGGGCAAGCCAGGGGATTTTTTCCTCATTTAGATTGCTTAAAAGGCTAAAAAATTATTGGGATTAGTCTATAAGCCGAGTTCTGTACTAACTGCGCATTACACACAATCAGCGGTAGTCATCCATCTACGATAAACATTACTGTTTACCTCAAGCGGCCGACCCGAAAGAAGAGCGGGCAACCCTATATCTTCCCTATTTGGCCTTGCTCCGGATGCGGTTTACCAATCCAGACTGTCACCAGCCTGCCGGTGGGCTCTTACCCCGCCATTTCACCCTTACCGGACCAGGTCCGGCGGTATATTTTCTGTTGCACTTGCGCTGAGATAAGCTTTTCAGCCTATCCCGCTGGGAGTTACCCAGCATCCTGCCCTGTGCAGTTCGGACTTTCCTCGCAAACACTAAAGTTTGCGCGACTACCCGACTAACCCCGCTATATTATACATCAATCTTCCACAACGCCAAAATTGATTTTTGATTCACCTGAATAGGTCAGCTCCCTTTTGTCCAGGGCTTCATTTACAAGCCTGTCCGCTTCCCTGTTCTCTTCCCTCGGCACAAGCCTTAGATCCACAGTATCATATCTTGAAAGCTTCTCGGTTAGCCTGAGATATATGGCCAGTATCTTTTTATCCTTTATCTTCCAGATCTTTTTCATCTGATTGTGGACGAGCTTGCTATCTGTAAAAAGCATTATTCTCGGGGTATTTATCTTCTCAATATATTCCAGGACTTTTTCAAGAGCCGTATATTCAGCTATATTATTGGTATATTTGCCGATATATTCCGATACCTGCCCGATCTTTTTATCTTCAGGATCGTAAATAACGGCTCCTACTGCAGAAGGTCCGGGATTTCCCCTGGAGCCTCCATCGAAGAATATCTTTAAGTGTTTATATTTTTCCACTATGTCTCAAGCTCCTTTTTAATATCATCTATCCCGGGCTGGTAAAGAACAGATATCCTTCCGCACAGGGGACATTCATACAGTATCTCGGAATCTATGAATTTTTCAGCTTCTATTGCAGGTATTTCCATATTGCAGACTCCACAAAAATTATCCTTTATGACCGATACCGCAATACCGCCTTTTTTTGTCTTTGTCTCATTATATCTCTTTAAATGATCTGCCGGGATCCTTGCCATTACATCTTCTTTTCTTTTTTTCAGGCCCTCTATATTATGTTTTAGGCCCTCATGCTTTTCTTCGATCTCATTATTTATTCTTTTTACCACTGAGTCCAGCTCTTTCATCCCCTTTCCCAGAGCTTCTATCCCCGGCTCCAGCTGGGCCTGCTCTTCCATTATCTCGAGCATCTGGTCCTCCAGTTTGCTATCATTGTTTTTAAGAATATCTACTTCTTCCTGGTAATTTGATAGCTCTTTAGCATCCGTAATGGTGCCGCTGAATAGTTTCTTTTCATTCGATCTTATCTTTTCCTCATTTAATTCAACAGAATCCTCAAGTTTCTTTCTTTTTGTCTCAAGCTCATGGAAATTACTATTTATTTCCTCATTTTTTGATATGCTTTCCCCCAGTTTCTTCTCAGCTGCTGTCAGTTCAGGATTATTTTTTAATTCTTCGATCTCTGATAGTCTTGCAGATAAAGCATTTTCAATAAACTGCAGCTCTGCCAGATCTATCACCTTTATATTATCAGCCAATATCATACCTCCAGATCCAGTATCCTGATTTACTTTTTAATACATCCATATCTATATTATTATCTTTGAAAAAACTTACCAGCCTGTCATAAATACCGTCTATAGCATATTTTTCACTTGTACCGTGGCCGATGACCGCGATTATCTTTCCCTCCTCCGAGATCTTTATAGCATTGTGATAGCTTATTTCCCCGGCGATCACAAGATCACAGTCAAGCCCTGCCAGTTCTTCTGTAATGGAGTTTACGCTGCCCCCGGCCACTGCGACTTTTTCAATAAGTCTGCTTCCGGTATTTTCAGTACCTCTATCCATCCAGCCAATATCAATGATCTGAAGTTTTTTCTTCAACAGTTTTAAATATTCCCTGAATACTATGGGTTGTTCTATCCTTCCATATCTTCCAAGCCCCATATCTTTAAGCTGGTTTTCTATCTTATATATATCATAAGCTGGCTCCTCGTAGGGATAGGCCGCTATATATTTAATATCCTTGAGTCCAAGTTTTCCTGCAAGGATATCATTCAGCCCCCCGTCCATGATGTCATAATTAGAATGAGCTGCATATGCAGATATCCTGTTTTCTACAAGCTTCATTACCTTTCTGCCGGTATAAGTAGAGCCTGTCACGGAATCAAGAGGATTAAATATTATGGGATGGTGGGAAATCACAAGACCGGCTTTGCTGCCAATAGCTTCTTCTATTACTTCATCATCTACGTCAAGGGTTACGAGGATCTTTTTTATATCTCTTTCTTCATTTCCGATCTGAAGTCCGACTCTATCCCAGCCTGCAGCAATGCTTTTATGAAAAATCTTATCAAGGTTTAGAGCAAGCTCTTTAAGAATCATCTTATTGGCCCATAAAATGTATTAATAAAATAAATACTATAATATTTGTGGCCAAATAAAAAGATAATATTCCATTGCATAAGATTTTCTGATGATATATGAAAAGATATTATTGGTAGAAATTATTCTTTTATATTAATCATTCTAATTTTTTGCAGCTTTTGATGCTTCCACTAATTTCCTGGCAATCCTCAGCTCTGTTTTCATTTTTATTTCATTAGTATAGACCCTGAGTTCTCCGACCAGTTCATTATAACGGGTAATATATATCGTATCTCCCTTATTTTCCTTCAGAAACTTGGAAAGCTTTATTCTCAGTTCATTGGTATCAACTTTTTTTATATTATCATCCATTTAAATTTCCCTTTCTTATTCAAATAACTTAGTAACCCATGTATCATATATATGTTATACATTAATTATATAATACTAATACATTCCTAATAAATGTCAAATGAAAATTACTTTTTTATGAGGATTGAGATATTAAATTTGAAATGAGATGCTTTATGCATCAACTAATCAGTATAACTTATATAAAGTACTGCTTCATGACAGTGGATAGTAATACCATCCGAAATTCCATCACCATTTGTTGCAGCATTGAGACCGAGCTTAATCTGGAAATAATCTCTCACTTCATTATCAAGTACTTCCTGAAGTTCATCTTTTAAAGTGTCTCCACTAATCGTATAAGAGGCAGCAGAAATAGGTATGCTTGCTAAATGTACTCCACCGACAGCAAAATCTGAAGGATCAAGCCTTATATAATTGTATACTTTAACCACAAGAGCGGAAGCAAATGACTCTGGATTATTAAAACTTTCGATACTTATAAAATTTATTTCCGCATCTTGAACTGTTTTGCCGTGTAATTCACTAATGTCAAAACTTAAATAACCTTTAACCTGGTTACCAGCAGTTGTATCACTTATATGTACATAAGAACCAGGATACACACTTCCATTTTCCTTTACATGACCTGATATTTCATCACTTGCTTCAATAAAAGTTTCCTCTGGTTCGGGCTCAGGCTCTGGTTCAGGTTCTGGCTCTGGCTCAGGCTCAGGTTCCTCAGCCTCTTCCTCAGGTTCTGTTTCATCTCCTGGCGGGGCTTCATCTGATTCAGTGCCTGAGGGCTGTTCCCCTCCTGTTTCATCTCCTGCTGGTTCCTCATCTATATTGTCTCCAAGCCCTTCTACGACTTTATCTATATTAGCACCGCACTGAGTACATATTGCAGCTGTTCCAAAGAGAAAGATGATTGTTAAGATAGAAAGAAATACATATAATTTATTTTTTCTCATAATAGCTCCAATGAAGTATTATTGATATAGTAGTTAATTATACTATTTCTGGTGATATAGTTAAATATTAATAAATAAATAGATGTTCTGAGCAATGTATTAAGGAATGGTGGGCCCACCAGGACTCGAACCTGGGACCTCCGCATTATGAGTGCGCTGCTCTAACCAACTGAGCTATGGGCCCGGAAAAATAAAGTCTCTAATCAGACAATTGCATATGTTAATAAAAATATTCTGATAAGTCAATCTTTTGGAGTTAAAAAACCGGACCATTATTTGGGCCGTACTTTCTCTTTTTACAAAAGAATATATTGGATCATATAATAGAAAAAATAGATCCTTCGATAATATATCATCCAATTGATGGGTCCCGTTTAAAGAAAGCTTTCCAGACCATATTCGGAGTAGATCTCTGCCTGCAGCTCTTCCACTTCCCTGTAAAGATCCTGGTTCTTCATATAAAGCTCTTTAATCCTATCATCATCTATTAACTGCTCATCTTCTGCTGAAAAGTCTGTGGAATAATACAGAAGTATTTCTTCCCATGTAAATATATCATTATCTGCAAACTCTAAAAGAGAACTATAGAAATCATCCAGAGGCTCTGGGATCGTACCGATGCTGCCCACCTCCTCCTTGAATTTCTCTGCGATCCTTATCCTTTCACCGGTCAATATTCTGATATTGTCTATATTTGCCACTTTCTGTTCAAACTCTTCCGATATGCTGCCTATGCCGGATAAATAATCCTTTTTTATTTCCGCATATATTGCGTCAAATTCTATTATATCGGCCGCATCCTGGATCTTTATAAGACTTTGGAGCTCAATAAATTCCCGGGTGATCTGTCTTGCATATATTTTTTCCTGCTGCTGCGCTTCAAGGACTGCATGCATTTCCATCCTTGTAAGAGCAGCCCTTCCAAATAACTCAAATGATATAATATTGTAGGTTAAAAGGCCCGCAAAACAGAACACAAGTAATGATGTGATCAGAATATCTTTAAATTTTTTCATATTAGTTATATGCTTTATTACTTTTTCAAAATATTTGTATTAAATCCTATCAGATTTTTAGAAATAATAAAAAATGATTTTAAGGATAAAGAGGTATTCAGGTATTATAAGAAGCGACCTGTCTTTTTCCTGTTTTTTCTCCAGATCTTTAGCTCCTCTGCAGTCATCGTATTTATTATATCCTTTGCTTCGAGCCCGGCTCTTCTCGCAAGGTCTACTCCAAGCTGCATCATCTCCATATTGCCCGGACGGTGCGTATCAGTATTTACTGCAAGCATGGAGCCTGCTTCTTTTGCTTTTCTTGCATTATCCTCATCAAGGTCCATCCTCATATAATAGCTGTTTATCTCCAGTGCCTTGCCATATTTTGCAGAGGCCTCTATGATGCGGTCAATGTCGATAAATAGAGGAGCCCTGTTCCCAAATACATTGCCAGTAGGATGTGCAAGCAGGTCAAAATAGTCTTCTTCAAGCGCACTTACAGCTCTATCGGTATTTTGTCTGGCCGAATTGGTAAAGCTTGAATGAAGCGACGCTATTGCGATATCAAGTTTTCGTATAATCTCAGGAGGATAGTCAAATACTCCGGGTTTTCGTATGTCTATCTCCCCGCCCATTAAAATATCAATTCCATCATACTCTTTTCTGAGTTCCTTCATAAAACTCATTTTCGCCAGCAGTCTCTCTGCATCAAGTCCATTTCCATAGTAATTACTTACAGAATGGTCCGATAGTGCAATATATTCATAATTTTGCTTCTTTGCTGAATCTATGATGCCGGAATACTCAATCAGTCCGTCGCTCCATTTAGAATGTATATGAAGATCCCCCCTTATATCCTCCATTTTAACAAGGTCGGGTAATCTATTTTTAGATGAGAGCTCTATCTCATCTCTTCCCTGCCTGAGCTCGACAGCTATATGATCAAGCCCCAGGGATCTGTATATATCTTCTTCGGAATTCAGATCAGCAGAGGCGGTCCGGTCCGGATACGGAATACTATTTGCTTTTGCATATTCTTTTAGTTTGAAAAGATGCTTCCTGCTGCCGGTCGTTTTAAAAAGCTGCCGGCTCCAGGTCCCATCGCCTGCTATGATTATTTCCGCATTTATTTCATATATAGTCCCGTAAATTGCACTTATATCATTTTTCTCTTTTTTTATCGATATCAATTTTTTTATGAAAGGTAGCTTCCCTATATTCTTAAGAAGACAGGCGCTCTTTTCAAAACCATATATGCCATTATTGAACTTGGGCAACACCAGAATATCAATATCTTCTATCAGGCTTTCTTTGCGCCTTATCGAACCGGTGATCTGTGCTTTTTTTACCTCTTTCAGTTTTTCAAGGGATGCGGCCATTTTATTTGCAAAGAATTCTGCCGGCCATCTCGGTGTCTTTCCTGCAAGCCCTTCATAGTATTTAAGCGACCACCGGATCCTCTCAAGAAATAGAGGTGTTAACAGGTCCTTTCGGAGCCCGGCACTTTTAATGATATCTTTGTCACTATTTCCCTTAAAGACACACTTAAGGCTATTGATGTCTTTTATTCTAAAATAGTCATATATGCTGAATATTCTTTTCCTGCCAAGGCCCGTGATCCTTATAAATTTGATAAGGTCATCAGAATATGATAAGGCAAGACGATCGTACTCTTCTATGCGGCCCTTTTCCAGATATTCTTTTATAAGGCCGTAGCAATACCTGTCTATGCCATTTAATTTGCCGTGCTCTTCTCCCTTTATTATCCGGTCCATAATAACCGGGTCATCCCTCAGGGTCCTTGCGGCATTCATAAGGGAAAGGACATCTTCTTTTCCGCCGGGATCAGATTTTTTTACTTCGGCGATATTTGTAAGTATATTTGCCAGTTTAAGACTTATCACAAAAATTTAAATGCTATCTATATGATATAATATATTTATATTCCGGATCCTTATGGGTCCGGTAAATGATCTTTTCAAATCAAAATATTATAACAAAAAAATTGATTAATATGAAAGAGAGTAATACGGTTAAGGACAATAGAGGAAAGAGATTTTCGGCAGCAAGAGAAAAGATGGTCGCCGGCCAGATCGCATCCAGAGGCATAGAAAATACAGGAGTACTTGAAGCTATGAGAAAGGTCCCCCGGGAGATATTTGTACCTTCCGGCTACAGAGACTGCGCCTATGAGGACCGGCCCCTTCCCATAGGTATGGGCCAGACTATATCACAACCCTATATAGTGGCTCTCATGACAGAAAGCCTGAAACTTGATCAAAGCATGAATGTGCTTGAAATAGGGACCGGCTCCGGCTATCAGTCGGCAGTTCTTTCGTATCTGGTTAGAAAGGTATATTCAGTCGAGATCAAAAAAGATCTTTTTGAGGGGACCCGGAAAATACTTGAGAATTATCCTAATATAGAGATCTCCAATCATGACGGTTCAAAGGGATGGGAAAAATATGCCCCCTATGACCGTATAATCGTAACGGCAGCACCGGACCATATACCGCGTATATATATTGACCAGCTTAAAATGGGAGGAATAATGGTCATACCCGTGGGGTTCTCAAGCTGGAATCAAGAACTTCTAAAGGTAATAAAGACTTCAAGAGGCATAAAGAAGATAAAAATATGCAATGTGGCCTTTGTACCTCTTACCGGGAAAAGAAAAGCATAAATCTTTTTAATAAAATATTTTTGAAATAATTAACAAACACCCTTTATTTATTTATAACGTTTTTAAAAAATGATAGAATTATTCAGAATATGACCGGATATTTAATTCTATGAGAACAGGAACAGTAAATCTTCCCCTACATGGAGGCAGGGCGCCGCGATGGCTCTTTACCCATATGAAAAACCTGTCAAGAGAAATACTTTCGGCCATAGTATCCGAACATGGACCGGAAGAAGTGCTTGACAGGCTCTCTGACCCGTTCTGGTTTCAGGCTTTCGGATGTGTGCTTGGTTTCGACTGGCATTCAAGCGGAGTCACTACGACTGTATGCGGCGCTATAAAAGAATCTGTAAGGGGTATGGAAAAAGACTTCGGGCTTTTTGTAGCCGGAGGTAAGGGCGGCACTTCCCGGAAAACGCCTGCTGAAATAGAAACTGCAGGAGAGAAGATGGGAATTGATTTCTCCCATCTTGTATACAATAGCAAGATCGTAGCAAAGGTGGACAGCACAGCCCTTCAGGATGGTTACCAGCTCTATCATCACTGTTTTTTATTTATATGCAATGGCAGTAAATGGTCCGTCATCCAGCAGGGGATGAATGACCAGAATAGGATGGCAAGGCGGTATCACTGGTCCAGCGATGAAATAGAGGATTTCGTCTGTGAACCTCATAAGGCCATCTGTTGTGACAGCAGCAGCCGTGTAATAAATCTGGTTGCAGGAGACAGCAGCGAGGCGCGCAATACTATAACTGAAATATCACATATGAAGCCGAAGCTTATACTTAAGGACCTTGAAAGGATCAAGAAATACCAGGAGACAAAATATAATATGCCGAGAAGACATTATATAAACCTCGGGGATGTTGAGATGAGGCGGTTGGAAAAGATCTTCATATCAACCTATGAACAGAAGCCAAAAGACTTCGAGAAGCTCATTTCTCTTCCCGGCATGGGACCAAAGACAGTCAGGTCGCTTGCTATGATCTCCGAACTTATCTATGGCGAG
>Ga0255375_10232_pt1 | contig 10106 bp, 11 predicted proteins | sample ANMaggSeSYBR01H3_FD_182090 | JGI IMG/M metagenome (GOLD analysis project Ga0255375, IMG submission 182090) | Sediment cell enrichment communities from methane seep in Santa Monica Basin, California, United Staets - ANME aggregate JGI... | ecosystem: Environmental > Aquatic > Marine > Cold seeps >... | reverse complement strand
CGACCGTTAATTTTTTTACCGATTGGATTTTTTAACCCAAATACCTTACAGGCTTCTTCGTTTATAATACAACTACTATTCAGATCAGATGTTAAATCCCACGAGAAATTCCTTCCGTCCTTCAGGCTCATTTTATACAAATCTATATAATCAGGGTCGATGGAATATAAATAACAGAGTTTACTTATATCATTGAAGTTAATAGAAGACTTTGTAAAACCTCCTCCTAATATTCCAACAGAAAAAGAAACAAATTCAATTCCCGGAATTTTCAAAAGATCACCTTTAAATATTTCCCCTTTTTTGAGTAGTGTTTCATCTAAGTTAAAGCAGACCACATTATGATGATCGAAGCCAATATCCTTATTCAGCATAAAATTAATCTGCTTATTTGTAATAAAAGAAGAATTTAAAAAAATGGCAACGATCACCAATTGAATAAAAAGCAAAGTTTTCCGTTGAAATCCCCTGTAGTTTAAGAATGATTCGTTCTTCAATGCTTTTATTTCACTAGCTCTCGAAAGTAAAATGCCGGGGAATAGCCCGCTTACTAAACCAATAATTGAAATGCCAATAAAATAATAGAAATATAATTGTGACCTGTTTTGCGAATCCGATATTGTGATGTTTATCAGGGTACTTAATTGAGGTAATAATAGCTCTATTACAAGCAATGCTATAATAAATGAGATAAGCACTGTTCCTAATGCTTCAAATAGTATTTGTTGAATTATTTGAAAACGTTTTGCCCCATAAATTTTCCTTATGGCAATTTCCTTAATCCTTCCACCTGCAATTAAAGTAGACAGATTAATGTAGTTAAGAATTACGATCAACAGTATTAATACCGAAATGGCAAAGTATATTATTACGGTTTGCCGATTTCCATGCTTGCTGCCATCATACTTGTTATTTTTAGAATCAAAATACACTTTCTTAATGGGCTGCAATTTTAAGCGGGTTTCATTATCATCTGTTCCCATCCTAAAATCTTCAAGAATGGTGTTTATTTTTTCGGATGTCTCTTTTTTGTTTGCATTTTCAGATAAGCATACATAGGTTAATATTCCCCATGCACCACAACCGAATTCAGTCCCCGCTTCTGAATGCCTTAGTGTTTCTATAGAAATAAAAGCATTTGCTTGTATATGTGAATTATAGGGAATATCCTCCATAATTGCAGTAATAGTATAAACTGTTCCATTGGAGTCTTGAATAGTTTCTCCAATGGGTGAGACATTACTAAATAATTTATTGGCGGTTGACTTGCTTAGTACAATAGAAAATGGCTCATTTAAAACCTGGTTAAAATTTCCAGACAATACTTTGAAAGAAAAAATGTTAAAAATATCAGGGTCTGTATAGTAAGTTTTGCCAATAATTATTTCCCTGGTTTGGTCAACTATTGTTAAATGTTTTACGCTAAACCTGATAATACCATTTAATTCAGGGATTTGATTTTTTAGCTTTTCAGCAAAACATGGAGGGGTTACACCATACCCACTTGAATGAATACGATAAATATTTTCTGCATTTTTATGGAAGCTGTCAAAGCTAAGTTCTTGAAAAACAAAAGTGAAAATAATTGTGAGGACTAGAAATCCTGTTAAAAAGCCAACCAGATTTATGGAATAAAAAAAGCGATTCTTTTTTACGCTTATAAGAATTGATTTTATAGAATGATACGACATAACCTCAATTATTAGCCCATATTATGCATTAGGGATGCATTGTTTGGGATTGATTAATAAATAGAAAATGACTTTAAAGCGGCCTGAGTTAAACCACTTTTATTTATTAAACGAGGTGACTATTATCTTCCTTTTCTGAAGTATAATGTAATTTTTGCCTGAATGGTTTTTGCTTTCCCGGTATTCGATTAAATGTTTTTACCTGATACAATTTTAACGTAGTTACAGATAATTTAACCTTGCAGGTATTAGTACTTTCGAATAGATCTGAATTTACCAGTCGAAGAAAAATCAATTTCGAAACAAATTTATTTTGGGAAAAACTTAATTCAGGTATTAAACATTCTTTATTAAGATTGGTAGATTGACAGCTTGAAATATTATCTTTCGTTTGTTCCTTTTCGGTTGGATTAAAGGAAACAATCAATAAAGTTAAGATTACAAAAAAAGCGAATACCAATTCTGTTTTCATAATTACAAAAGTATCAATTTAATTCTAATCACTGATAGAATTCTCACTTGTTTTAGGCTTGCTGTTACCTATTTGATAAAACAACCCTCTATCCTGCTGAACAGATTCAACTTTTTCATCCGCTTCTAAAACATCCAAATATTTATTTATCTCATTGATATGAGAACCTAAAATATTTGCCAGGTCTTGTACAGTGCATGGCCTCCTACAAATGGTTTCTAAAATGGCCGTTTCAATGTCTTCACGGTATGATTTGATATCTTTTCTATCGGGGGCTGATGCAATAATCTCCACATTATCCAAATTCCAGTAGTCAACTATCTTTTGAAGTTCACTCCGGGTTGAAGCACGAATACCTTTTATAGCTCCCGGCCTGTCGAGTGTATTCAATTGTATGCTGTCGGGCCTGATCTTTTTAATGGCATTTTTTAGTGCTATCAAATCTGCATCGCTATCGTTATAACCAGGAATGATTAATATTTCGAGCCAAATTTTTCCTTTGAATTCATTTCTAAAATCACGAATTCCGTTTATATATTCCTCAATATTAATTCCAGGATTTGGCCTGTTTATTTTACGGAAAGAAACATTCAAAGCAGCATCCAATGAGGGAAGCACAACATCGGCATCCAACAATTCTTCTCTTACCAATTTTTGCGAAAATAATGTTCCATTGGTTAAAACCGCAACAGGGATCTTTGGTTTTTTCTGTTTAATAAATCTTAAAACATCGCCAATCCGCAAATTCAGTGTGGGTTCGCCGGAACCGGAAAAGGTAATGTAATCAGGATCAGGATTGTTTTCAAAATAGTGCTCCAGTTCACCGGTAACCTTATCAAACAAGATGTACTCTTTTCTATCAAGGGTTAATTTTGTAGTTGGCCCACATTCACAATAAACACAATCGAGCGAACATACTTTGTAAGGAACAAGATCAACACCCAGCGACATCCCAAGACGCCGTGAGGGAACCGGTCCAAATAAATACTTATACATTATATTTGATTTCAATTATATGACAACCTGGTATTTTCATTTGCCAGTGTTGGCTTAATCATTTCCTGCCATTCAGAGGATTTCCAGGTACCCAGTTTTGTGTGGGTTATTAAATATTTTTCGGGAATGGGATGGGTACCAACTACTACTTTCATATTGTATTTTTCCCCGATAAATTTCTTAAAATGTTCAATGTACTGACACGGAGGGTAACCAACCACAAGCCCTGTCGCAAAATGAATGACTTCAGCACCGTTTTTTTTCATTTCCTCAGGGGCATACTCTATGTTGCCTCCAGGACATCCACCACAATTAGTGTATCCCACCAGTTCTACATTCTCATCTTTTTTATAAATATCAAATGCCCCTTCCCTGTTTTGTAGTGCCCTGAAGCATTTTCCGCCGGCACAGTTGCGGTAACGATCGCATATAATAATTCCGATTTTAGTCTTGTTTTTCACCTGTTTAAATTTCTTTATTTTTTCCAATTATAGGATTTTATAGCTTGCCCCGATTTTCTTGAGAAGTGTTTCATCACTTTACTTTTGCTTTTTGATATTTATAAATTATTTCCTCAACATCACTCATTGTAAACTTGTATACTTTTCGCAACCGGCCTAATCGCTGATTATCTGATGTTGATAAGGGAATATCTAATTTACTTTTTATGTGATTAACCGGCACTTCATATTTCTCAGCTACCTCAAGAAGTGTCATACTACCCATAACATCAATTCGTGATGGAATATCACGATGTCTGCCTTCATGTGATCTCTCATGTTGCATTGAAGGATGAACCTGATTAGAATCAGTAGTAATTTCACTTTTTTCTTCTTCAGAGCTTATATATTTTAAGTTATTTCCCTTTTTATCAATTGTCAGGGATTCTAAATTTTGTCGCTGCCGTCCTTCTCCCCTACCTTCTATTTTACCTATTCCCCTTCCCATCTCATTACTGCCGGATAATTCTGAAAAATGCCGCCCCCCTTTATTTGTCACCTCACCTACCTCATGCTCTATAAATACCGGAAAAACTATAAACACAAGGGAAACAAAGACTAAGGCGAATCCTGTAATCACTCTTGTTTTCTTATTCTTAATTAAATTTTTATAAATACTTAAAATCAATTTCCAATGAAACCAAATATGAAGCACCAACAATCCGGACAGGATTAATCCAAGAATAAAATGGATATAATTCCAATCATGCCGGTCAAACCCCCATAGATAAAATTCCAGATTCTCTCCGTACTTTTCCCACTTTTGTTGTCCTGTTAATAAAACGTATTTATTAAGAAGTCCTATTCCAATCATTGCCATCATAACAATGAGCATAATTGCATCGATTACCAAATTCAATTTTGCTTTTTTCATCTTATATATATATTAATATTCTATTCCTTCCCTTGCTTCTATTCCATTCTGATAATAATGTTTCACTTCTTTCATCTCTGTAACCAAATCCGCCACTTCGATAATTTCAGCCGGGGCATACCTACCTGTTAGAACCAATTCAATATGATCGGGTTTATTTTGGATTACTTTGATCAATTCATCTATATCAATTAAGCTATAATACAAAGCAATATTTACTTCATCCATGATAACCAGATCAAACTTGCCATTTTGGATGATTTTCCGCATTTCTGTAAATCCTTGTTCAGCCGCTTTAATATCATCCTTTGTGGGAGAGTTAACAATAAAACAACCCAGACCATATTGTTTGACCGTTACATTTTTAAGGTATTGGGCAACGGCTATATTTTCATTGTATAATTTACCTTTCACAAATTGTCCGATAAAAACTTTCATTCCTGCCCCTTCAGCCCTTAAAGCAAGTCCAAAGGCGGCGGTTGTTTTACCTTTGCCATTGCCGGTGTACACGTGAACGAATCCTTTCATAACTTAATGATTCATATACTAAATCATATGTTACAAAAGTACGTTTGATGAAAATATTATTGACAATATTGAAGGGTATAACCCTTAATCAGGTTTTTGAGATAACTCAATGAATAAATTGATTTGAATTCGAAATAGGGGAAGAAATTCTTTTTTGTCTGGTAGTTTTATACCAAATCAACAATTCAATAAAGTAGGATGGCAACAAAAAACGAATAAAAACGGGACATGAAATTTCATGTCCCGTTTTATCCTTTCATTAATAAATTTTCTTAAAGAAGTTTATCAACCTGCTTCCATATTTTCAGCATCGGGAAGTATTCCTGTTAATTTTTGAGGGTCATGAATGAGTACGGGAATATGTTGAGGACAAATCCAATAATTCTTTGATTTAAAATCTACCTGTACCAATGGAATTTCATTATCTGTCCGTTCGCAGAACATGCATGCTTTTTTAGTTTCCTGAGTCATATCTATTTTATATTTTAATTAAGAGGGCACAAATATCAGGAAAAATAATTTTAACAAAAAATTCTTTTCAATTAATCATTTTCAATACGATATCATTTTCTCTTACCTGCAAATTATTTGCAATTACATTGCATTTTGCTTTCAATAAAAAAAATACCGACCGGTTAACATTTGAAAGCCCTTCATAATTCCCCTGCCCTTTGCTGATGATCATATCGGTATTGTTAAATCTGTGCAAAAAGTCATCACTATATAAATTTAAAATAGTTCCGGGAGCCGAATTTCCTGAAGATATTATTTCGGCAACTTCATCAAGCCCGGAATTGATAGCATCCTCAATAGTTACGTCATTAATTACGGGAACATCACGTACAACGTAAGTTACAGGTTTCCCCATTTCTTCTATCAGGATTTTATCAAAAACCGACTCCCCTGCATTATTGCTGAGATAAAGAATAGATGACGTTAAGTTTTCTCTTAATATCTCTTTTTTCTATTGTTGTTATTGTTTACACATGTTATACCAATTGTTTTTCAAAATGAGCCTTAAGCCATTTTGAAAATTACAATGGTTAATGCCGACAGACAAATAAAGAGCTTTGATAATCGAAGTGAAAATAAAGCTCATTTTATTTGCTATTCGGTATTAGTCGATTATAATACTAATAATGTGTCAACCAAAGTCCGAAGAGTATTATAATCACTAATGTGAAGATAAATTCGCCTCAAATCCATTAAGCAAAGAAATATTATTATTATTATCAATGGTAATTTCTCCCTCAGTTACCTGGGCATTAGCAAAACCCAGGTCACTTAACCATGCATTAGCATCAAATATAATCGAAATTGGAAGCGTACTGTTTTCATATACGGTAACTCCTCCATTTGCAAGCGGCAATTGAATTTGTTTTATATAATTGGACTTTAAGGTAAAAGGTATTACACTATTTTCAGTAGTTATATAGTTACCGGTAATTAATATACTGTGTCCGGTAAGAGTTGTACTATCACTGGCCTGGAATGTGAGATCAACTTTTTTATATGTTCCGGGAAACATATCAACCTGATCGAAAGTGGCAATCCCATTGCTTATTTCTATATTATAAGGGCCTTCTAATATAACATCATCATTTTCTAAATCTTCCTTGATGTGCAAGTCGGAGATATTTATAACTGCTGATGTAATTTCTAATTCTTCAGCGAATGACTGTTCATCACTCAGCATGCTTCCTGACTCTTGAAAAGCAGAATCCATCTCTTTTTCCAATGCTGATGAATTTGAATCACCATTTTGACATCCTGTAATGAATACGGATACTATTAGTGCAATCGACACTGTTATAATAGAAATAACTAAAATATAATAATTATTGCTTTTTGTTTTCATAATAAATATGTTTTAAAATTATTAAACAATGAAAGCAAGAACCTTACAAAGATCCCTGCTTTCTTTCACTCTTCTTCAGATTCGTTTATCTGAAAAACAATAATCACGGGGGTTAGAGGTTCTTTGAAACAATGGCAAGCATCTCATCCAAAGACTGTTTTTTTGTCAAAATTGCTTTTTCTTCTTTACTATTTGCATCTACCAATACAACGAAGCCGGTTCCCTGATTGGCAGCTAATACATCACTGAGCCCAAAATTGTCTGCCAGATCCTGGGTCCTTTCTTTTGATTCATCAGTGGAAAAATCGAAATATACAAATTCCACTTGCTTACCATCCAGTTCGTTTTGTAAGTCTTTAACAATAGGTAACAACAACTTGCTATCATCACAGTCATTAGCATAGAACATTACAGCATATAGCGTTGGTGATTCTTTTTCCTGACCAAAAACATTTGAAAATCCCAATCCTGTCAGGAAGATTAATACCAGCATAAGATTTTTTGCTTTTTTTAAATTTTTCATAATACTCATTTTTAAAATAAATTAAATTAATTAAATTGTGAATAGACGTATGTATTAAAGATTAACTTATTTTAAAAAGGTTGGGTCAATAAATGAGTTGTTTATTTTATGGTAACTTCAGGAGCGTTAATTTTGTCCATATTAGTATTCGTTTCTTTAGAGAAGATAACTTCCGAAGAATCAATTTCCCGAATATCTTGTTCTTCTTGATCTTTAGGCTCTTGATTTGATAAGTCGGTTTTACGAACCGGGTCCAAAGATTTTTCAGATTTAGTTTTGGCAGGTAAATCAGGTATTGATTGTTCTTGTAAATCTGTCGTTGGATTTTCTGGTTGAAATAAATCTGTTACCATAAGAGTTAATGTTCCGATAAGGGCAAAAGCAAGAATTGTAACAGCAATCTTTAATCGTTGGATTTTTCTTAAAGAGATAATAAGTGTTTTTTGGTTCATCCGGGAATTGATATTTTCCCATAATTCTTCTTCAGGGGCGATTGTATGTTTTTTGTACCTATTCCTGAAGAAATTATCAAAATGATTATTTGCTAAAGATTTTTTCATACTACCCGTATAACTTTATTTTCTTTATAATAATATTATGTTGTAATTGCTTTCTTGCATCATGTAAATGGGATTTTGATGTACCCACGGAAATTTCCAGCTTTTTAGCTATTTCCTGATGAGAATAACCTTCAATGATATGCATATTAAAAACCATTCGCATCCTCTCCGGTAAATTTTGAATAATCCGTGTGAGCTCATCTGTTTCCATTTTATCAAAAATATCATCATTATCATTGATATAATCACTTATACTGTTCTCTAATAAAGTAATATTATCAACCAGGTGTAATCTTGTTTGCTTTTTATAAAATTTAAATGCTTCATTTATAAATATTCTTTTCATCCACCATTCAACAACTTCAATGTTCCTTAATTGTCGAATATTCTCAAACACTTTTAAAAAACCTTCCTGAAAAATGTCTTTTGCATCCGATCTGTTTTTTGCATACCTGTGACAAAGGCTTAACATTATTGGTGCAAACCTATCATATAAATCTTTCTGAGATTTAGCATTCCGCCTTATACAGCCCGCGATTATTTTCTTCAAACCTCTGTTTAACTTGCATTACTTCTAATATAAAGATGATCTAACAGCAAAAAGGTTGGGTGTAAATATGAAAAAAAATCTTTACAGAAATAAAAACCAAATGTACCCTTAAATCTACAAGTAAAATTACGGTTTTTAATAACTGTATTGAAAAACAAGACTTGCAAATTATGAAGCAACAAAATAGAATTTATCAGATCATACTTATTGGCCTGCCCACTGTATAAGGACTACTTTTGTTGTATGAAAATTAATAAATCAAATCATTGACCCAACCTTTTTATAATTAAGTTAATCCTTAAGAAGATGATATTGATGAGATAATAATCTTTTTCAATAGAATTAATATTTAGGTTAATATTAAGGCTGCCCGTAAAATCGGGTAGCCTTTTCTTTTTTGTTCTTATCCAAAGGAGTCTCCATAGGAGTTCTATGGAACTTCGTAAAATCAATCCTTCAAAAAGTATAACCGCCTGCAACTATTTTACAAAGGGTTCCTGTCTTTTATTATACCTTTATGGCTTTATTTCCTTTTGATATCATGAGTTATCCATATAAGATATTATTGATAGTTATTAGCTGCTTGTTTCTGCAACTGCTGAATGCCCAGAATTTGCAAAAAACCGACAGCCTTGAATTGTCGCTAAAGTTTACCGAAAAGCCAAAGGATAAAGTTGAGACCTTATTAAAGCTTTCAAAAGAATTTGAAAACAACAACCCTGACAAAGCACTTAATTATGCACAGGAAGCTTATGATTTTTCCGAAGAAGCAGATTATGAAAAAGGGATACTATGTTCGATGATAAAATTGGCACAAATACATTGGGGTATAACTGATTTTAAAACGGCTATGGAATTTGCCATAAAATCAAAAGAAATGGCTGAAGAACTTAGGTCAGATAAGGAATTGGCACTATCACTTCATGTAATTGGAATAATATATATTGAACTGGACGACTATGATAAAAGTGCGGAATACTTTTTTGAATGTTTGAAATTAAGCGAGCAAATTAATGATAAGGAAGGAATTGTAAGAACCCTTAGCAGCATAGGATCCGTAAATTTTAAGCAAAAAAATTATGATAGGGCACTTGAGTATTATTTTAAATCACTGAATATTGCTAAAGAAATTAATGGCCAGTTTGGCATTGCATACGGATTAACCAATATTGCAGCAGTTTATGGAAACATGGGTGATTATGCTAAATCTTGCCAATATATTGAAGAAGCACTTGAAATTAACAAGGAATTGGGAAACAGAAAATCCGAAGGGATTAATTATCTGAACCTGGGAATTATTAACTTAAACCTGAAAAATTATAATGCGGCATTTGAATATTTACAACAGGCACAATCAATTTATAAAAATTTAAAACATCCTCTTTTTATTGCAAGGTGCCAAATAAACCTCGGAAATTATTTTATGGAGACCAATAATATTGAACAAAGCCTGGAATATGCCACAAAAGCTTTTGAAGAAGGGAAAAATCATGGATTTAAAACAGTTGTTCACAATTCAGCTAAGTTGCTCAGTAAGATATATCTAAGCAAAAA
>Ga0255375_10231_pt1 | contig 10133 bp, 12 predicted proteins | sample ANMaggSeSYBR01H3_FD_182090 | JGI IMG/M metagenome (GOLD analysis project Ga0255375, IMG submission 182090) | Sediment cell enrichment communities from methane seep in Santa Monica Basin, California, United Staets - ANME aggregate JGI... | ecosystem: Environmental > Aquatic > Marine > Cold seeps >... | reverse complement strand
TTTCGGTTAAGCATTTTTACTCTGGCCGGTAATTGCTTAATACATAACGGATTATGGTGCTTTTGTCAAGTTTTATGCGTGGCATTATTGATATTTACAGATTAGTAATCTGTTTTTGGATATGGTCTGACTAGAGGAAAAACTTGGCTGTACAGTATAAACCCGGTGCTTATTGCCAGGGGTAATTTCCCGGAGAAGAATAAGATGGATATTGATATGTCAAAAATACCACAGGGCGGTACTCCGTCAAAGAAACCTCTGTATGTTCCAAAAGAGGTAATGACTCAGGTATACGCGAATCTGTACCACGCCTGGCCGGATAAGCAACTCCCTGCTCTTGATGTGAAAACTCCCCGGGAAGCTGTTAAAGACAAATCTGCAAGAAATAAAGTAATCAACCTTTTGAAAATGCTTGAATCTGAACATGAATCTCATAGAGACAAGATCGACTTTCACCCGTTGTGGAAAGAGCTTGGACTGAAGAGACCGTAATCTAATGATTCGTATGAGGAAGAACATGACTTATGTAAGAAACTGCAGACTGATCCGAATAAAAAAATCTATAAGTGAGTTTTACTCATCATACCCCAATGCTGAACTGGCGGGCTATGCTGTTAAGCTGCTTGAGACCATTGATCAGAACCCGGAATTGAACATTTTGTACGGAAAAATGGCAATCTGGACCTCAGCTATTGTTGCTGTGATTGCGCGGTTGAATTTCCTGCTTGATAGGAACAGCGACAACTACATGCCGATAAGGCTCATCTCCAGCCACTTCGGCACAAACTTATTTACTGTAACAAACAAGACATCCCTGATACAGGAAAGCTGTGGAATTTCCATGCTTGACAGTCGGTTCACCAAACCTGAGATTTTAAAATTAGTTGAGCTTGCCATGCATCCTGCTGAGGGCGATGATCTCGTGGATATTGAAAACTTTGATAAGGAACTGAAATACAAAGAGGAACTTGTACGGAGAAAAATGAGGGAGCAGAACGCGGACAGGCATATACTGAGACCTCTGAATCAGCTGAATCTGTTTGACTAAGCCCTGCACCTCAGCTTTTTGTTATCCTCAAGTGTTACAGTTCGGATCAGTGGTTAATATTTCAATCCCTATCGGAAAGTGTTTGCTTGATCTTTCTTTCCATACACACTTGAATCTGCTATCATGTGTATAATTGGAGGTTGAAACTATGGGTAGAGCCAATGTCCTTCTGCTGACCCGAATCCATCACAAATACTCTACGGCAATTCGGGAACACCATGTGAAGGCTCTTGAAGAACTGATAATTAATGAAGAAGAGATATGTGTATGCGGTGTTATTCTGACTGAAGTACTGTGTATTGTGATTCGCTGAAAATGAACAGGAGATTCTCATAAATGCTTACAACAGCACTGCGCCTCGTTCTGGGGCATCAACTGAAACCGTTTGTGTTCGAGAAATCCATTGATTTCCTTCCAAATTTTGATGTTCCAAACCTGGGCGCGTATGTTCATATACCGTTCTGCGAAACTCTCTGCCCCTTCTGCCCGTACTACAAGGTTCAATACGAGAGCAGCTTGATTTCCCGGTACATTGACGCTCTGCTGGATGAAATTACACTGGTATCTGAAAGAAGCTTTTCGGGAAAGAGAGAGATTACAAGCGTGTACTTCGGCGGCGGAAGCCCTGCTCTCGCTGGAGATCATCTGGAAAGAATAACAACCCGCCTGAAAAAATACTACTGTATCGCAGGAAACATGGGGATTGAACTGCACCCGAGAGATATTTCAATGGAAACCATTGGGAATGTAAAAAACGCTGACTTTGATATGGTCAGTCTTGGAGTTCAATCTTTCTCTCCGGAGCTTCTGCGAATTCTCGGGAGAACGGATGAAGATACGGTTGCACCTCTTAAGACACTCTCAGCGGAAAGCTTTGAAGCGATTGATGTTGATCTGATTTTTGGAATCCCCACTCAGACTGCTGAGATACTTAAGAGTGATTTTCTTACTGCTGTCGAGAATGGAGCAACTCAGATCTCAACCTATCCATTTATTGATTTTTCCTATGCCGATAACAAAAACAAGCCGCTGAACGGTAAAGAAAAGAAAGTGCTGCTTGATGCTCTGCTTGAAGTGGCAGATAAAGCAGGTTTTGAAAGAACTTCGGTATGGACATTCGCAGGAAAGGATACACCCCGCTACTCATCAATTACACGAGACAACTTCATCGGATTCGGCTCAAGCGCGACATCACTGGGACTTGGCGATTTCAAAACAAATGTTTTTTCTGTTGGTGAGTACATCAAATCGGTAAAGAGCGGAAAAGTTCCTACAGCTCACAGAATGGACTTCAATACAAGAACAAGAGGATTGTACTGGCTTTTCTGGAACTCCTACAATGGTGATATTTCTGCCGAAGCCTACTCGGATCTTTTCGGACGCTCTCTTACAAAGGATTTTGGTACTTCTCTTCTTCTTGGAAGAACGCTCGGGCTGCTGAAAACAGATGGAAACATCTGGAGATTAACCGCAAAAGGCATCTATGCTTTTCACATTGTAGAGCAGATATACACTCATCAATACATTGACAAAACCTGGGGTATTGCAATGAATGATCCCTGGATTGACAGAATACTTCTTTACTGAACTGCAGCCCGAAGCGCATATGAACATGATTGCCGGTAGAAATACGGAGAAGCACCTCCACCGTGATCAATCTTAAATCCTGATTAAGCTGTTGGATTTGATCTGCTTTTCTATTGTCTGATTCAGTGCTGTCCAATATAGCACAAAATCCCCCCTCGTCGTGTGACGGGCTAACAAGTTAGAGCTTCAATTTACAGTTTTCTTTGACCAGGCCTCCAATTCGGGGGTTTTCTTTTATACAGACATTTCAGCTGTCCAGCATCTATAACTTTAGAGACAGCTGTTCTGGGACAGGTTCCAGTGGCGGAGACCCATATGGATCATCAAGCCATTCAAGTAAGTTCCTGTGGGTAAAGAGATTCATGCGTAGCATTGAAGCAAGATTCGAGAATGACCAGCCAGACTTGGATATGAAATGTAGCCACTTCAATAACAGGAGTGAAGTTAGTGCTGTCCAAATCTGGGTAAGTAGTGCATTTTCAGAGGTACCGATAAAGGTTTTGATTTTGAGATTCTGCTTCAACAGTCTGAAAAACTCCTCTATACGCCACCTTTCACGGTAGATACCGCTGATGGTGGAGGCTCCCAATTCAAGATTGTTGGTAAGGAGATCAATGATGTTACCGGTTTTCGGATCAATTGCTCTTACCAGCCTGACAGTATCAGGACATCTATCTGCACGATCTCCTGCAAGCACAATCAGCTCATCTGATAGAATATGCCTTCTGGGCGGAGGAATTCTTTTCTCAATATAGTGGCCCGGGTTGTCAACACAGGAACCAGTGTTCTTTAAGGTGGATTCTTTTCCTGTCTTTCTTGCCTTTACAGCCGCCTTGGAGCGGAGGGCGTAGCCCGGAGCGGAAAGGCGGCTGGTCTCTTTCATTATCATGCCGGTACCTTCTGGTCTTTACGGTTCCTGTGGTAAAACTCAGATGGTGTCTTCTTACCCAGGCTTGAGTGTCTCCTCTCGTTGTTGTAAAAATCAAAGTACTTTTCAAGATGCTGATAAGCCTTGTAAAAGTCCTCGTAGTCATTGATGAACACGTCTTCATACTTCACGGTGCGCCACAGGCGCTCAATCATAATGTTATCAAAAGCACGACCTTTACCGTCCATGCTGATCTTAACACCTGAGTCCTTTAGTATCTGTGTAAAGGCATTACTGGTAAACTGGCTGCCCTGATCTGTGTTGAATATCCCTGGCGTACCCTTACGGAGGGCTCTGTTAAGGCATCTGTTGCAAAAGCCCTTGTCCATGGTCATCGAGAGCTCCCAGGAGATCACATAACGGCTGTACCAGTCCATTACGACTGCCAGATAAGCAAACCCTCTCTTGAGGCGAATATAGGTGATGTCCATGCACCAAACCTGATCTGAATGGTTAATATTGAGCCCTCGAAGCAGATAAGGATATATCTTGTGATCGGGATGCCTGGCACTGAGCGATTTACGAGGGTAAATTGCTTCAATACCCATTACCTTCATCAGACGACTGACTTTACTCCTACAGGCGGGAAAACCCTGCTCAGCAAGCCAGTCACTCAAGCGTCTGGAGCCAAAGAATGGATGATCGGTAAACTCTTTGTCAATCAGGTGCATGATATTCAAGTCCCTTGGATTCATCTCTTTGGCCTTGTAGTAGTAGGCTGAGCGAGATAGGCCAAGAAGCTCGCACTGCCTGTTAACACTGATGTCCTTATGATCATGCTTAATCGCTTCCCGCTTTTCAGCCACGGTTAAGTCCAGATTTTTTTTTGAGCCAGTCAACCTCAATCTTAAGTCTTCCGATTTCCTCAAACAGTTTGGCTTTATCGCCTTCTTCTGTTTGCTTTTCTTTTCGGCGCTTATCCGAAAAGATGCCTGACATTTCTTCAAGGAGACGTTTCTTCCAGGTTCTAATCTGGTTAGGATGAACCTCATAATGTGAGGCCAACTCTGAAAGGGTTCGCTCTCCCTTGATCGCCTCCAGGGCGACTCTGGCTTTAAAATCAGCACTGAAACTTTTTCGCATAGATTTGCCTGTCCTTTCTGTGATTCTAACATAGCAAATCCACCTTATTCAACTGTACAGTTTTCCCAGACCATTATACAACTACACTGAACTTTGCGTTGCTTTTCTTTCTGGTTACAAAATACACGCCTTGTATGCACCACTCTCCAAACTGACTGTAATCGTTGTAAGCCCTGTCCATGACTATGATTGTTCCGGGCTTTAGGTTCAGTAGAGATAGTGCCTTGCAGTCATGCATCCTTGCCTCTATCATGTGTACAAAGTCCGGCATCAGGTCGGCATTATCCAGCAGCACATGGAGCTTAATACCACCCTTCTTCGTACGAAACTTTGCCCATGGGAATGCCGACAGTGCCAGGCTTATGGTGGTTAAATCAAATGACATCAGCTTATGCTTGAATCTGAATGGTTTTATGATCCCCAGCATATTTCTGGCTCTGAATGAAGCCAATGAGTTAAAAACAAATCTCGAAACAATTCTGCCGGTCTATGAGTATTGGTATAAGCAAGAGTTGACTTGGGTGGAACCTTTTTCAATCCAAGATGGCTGAGTTTACCAATACAGCACGCAAGCCCGTTGCTGATCTCTCTGAGGGAGTCTGCTCTGGCAAACTGGTATAACCGAAGGTCCCGCGAAGCGGAAATATCATTGAGACAAACTGAGTCCAGGAGGTGAATCCCTTTGCACCTTTCTCTGCCTGATGCTTATTTACGAGCCTTTGAAATTCTGATCTGGGAAACTGCTGAAGCAACTGGTTGAATAAACTTGCAGAACGGTTCATATTAGTGATGCCCTTCTTTGTTCGATGGATAGTTTTAAGTTTGCACTCAAATTCTAATCATTCGAACAGAAAAGAGCACTTTTCTTAACTTAGGAATTTATCTTAGACAGGGCTGACCCAAGATGTCAATATCAAAACTGATGGGCATCATAAAGGGTCGTAGCGCAATCCGCATATTCAAGCAGTTTCCATTTCTGAAAAAGAAGTCCTATTGGGGGAATCATTTGTGGGCAAAGGGTACTGCGTTGATACATTGGGTCTTGATGAGGACATGATCCGTAGTTACATGAAATACTAGGAAAAGAAAGAACGTCATCAGGAACAGATGGAGTTTGATTACACATAAAGAGCCTATGCGGAACATGACGGCTTGCCTCCTTCGGGGGCAAGCTCACAGCCCCCACTGGGAGGCAGAATCAAAGCCACATCCTATGGGTATGGATTTTTACAAGCATCTAATAATAACAAAGGTTATATATTATGCTACTATGCTAAGTACCTCCCCTTTCAACCTGAAGTGCAATTCGTTCAAAAGATTCCTTCTGGAAATACTGACAATCCCTATCCGTACACCATGGTTTAAGTTCACCTGTTTTATAAAAGGTCATTGCAAGACAACCTCCGTTGCAGTAAAAGAAGAAATGACAATCATTATTTTTACATTGGTTAGATCTATTCCGATCTGCTTGTCTGAATTTAGTAAGTATATCGCTCTCATTGAAAATCTTTTCAAAGGATTCTTCCTGAAGATTCCCACAGTTAAATTCAGGAGAATACAATAAATGGCATGGATACACCGAGCCATCAGGTCCAATAGTTATTTGACTGCCTCCCACTCCGCATCCATTCCTTGGACTTATGATTGATTCATTCCTTAGATTTGTTCCATATTTGCTGTTTTCATGAATTCTTTTGTACCGTTCATCCACAAAATTTAAAAGTTGCGCATTGCTAATACTAATCTCTGGACAAAGTTCATCAAAATCCAGTTTCATGAGATTAATAGAATAAACATTTTTGTATTTCTCTAAATAGTACTCGGATGTATTCTCAAATTCTTGAATATTCAATCCAGTAAGACAAACGTTCAGTGACAATTTGATATTATATCGATCAAGGAGTTCTAATGCTCTGTTTGCCGCCCTATAGGCTCCCTTACATCTCAAAGAATCGGAAATATTCTCTTCGTGTGAATCGATACTCACTGCAATATCATCAAACACTTCTGCGAGTGTTGCAGCATTTGCAGCATTCACAAGGGATCCATTTGTTATTAAAGAAACTGAAGTATTAGGCAATTCTCGGATATACTTAGACAGCTCAGCAATATCATCTCTCAATAGAGGTTCTCCTCCCGAGAATACATACTTAGAAGGTTTATACTCAGCAAGTTTATCAAAAATATTTTTCCACTCATCTGTAGATAATTCCTTGTTCAGCTTTTTTCTGACATTTCTATTATAACAATAAATACAATTATAATTACATCGATCAGTTATTTGTATATGAATATCATTTACATTACTGGGTCTAACAGAATTATCACTATTTCTCTTCAACTTTCTGCTATTATACATCCCATCAATTGATATAAATCCACCCTCATATGCGTCAGTCAGAGATACTATAAGTTCTTCTGAAGGAATTTCACCGAAATGTTCACTTAGCTTCCGCTTTAGATACTTGAATGTGATAGCAGTACTGCACAAATCCAGTCCTATTACCAACTGTTGTGTGGTTTGCAGAACACTGTAATGATCAGAAGAAAACAGGATAAATAATCCGTTTTCCCTTGGCACACACATGTACCGCCTTCTTATAATGACTGAATCTTCGTGAATCTGCACAGTACTCCAACAATTATTCTATTTGTGGAATCTTAACGCACTGCAATCACTAAAGGATGACATTTGTCAGGCGCCACTGCCACTATTTCACATTCAACCGTTTCAGAATCACCCTCTAATGTGCTCAATTCAGAAGCGGGCTTTTGCACGCTGAATAAATCAAGATTGACAAGTTTTGTTGAAAACATTTATTCCCCTCTCTCTAACAGTTAGTAATACGACTTTCAAATATTGTATCTAACTAATGTGAATGTCAAGAGACTTAAGGTCGCACTTCTGCTTAAATACAGTACAAAGATTCTTGAAAGTACTGCGATTGTTGAATAGGTCCTCGTTGATGAATCGCCCAATCAAAAAATCAGACCTCCTGTTATGTTAATAAGCTCAACATAACAGGAGGTCTGAAATTCTGTGAAGAACTGGAGGAGAAGCTTGCCGATGGTCTCTCTGCCGAAAAGATCTATCCGGTTCTTCGTGTAAGCGGCAAGGAATTCTTCACTGTCGACCTGGACGAACCTGCTCCCTTCTCCCACGGCGACGAATTTGTTCGCAGGTTGGAATCCAAGGATAATCCACTTCTTTTCGACGAGATGATGGCCAGTGGCAAGATAACCCTGACACAGGAACAGAAAGACTGGTTCATTGAGAGGAAGAGCGCTATTCTACTGCCCCTCGTGACAACATCAGGATTACTGGGCTTCCTTGTGATAAGCTGCAAGACCAACGGTGAGGATTTCACTTCCGAGGAACTGAATCTGCTTCAGAATCTCTCTGCACAAACTGCGCTTGTTGCGGAAAATCTTGAACTGCTTGGCGAAAAACTGGAAAAGGAGAAACTGGAAGAACAGCTTAGAGTAGCAAGAAACATTCAGCAGGGTCTCCTGCCGGGAAAGATCCCTGAGGTTTCGGGTCTTGACATGGCAGCCCTGATCAGGTTCTGCCTGGATGTAGCCGGTGACTACTACGACATTATACCGCTGAAGGACGGTCGGGTTGTTCTTTCAATAGGAGATGTATCAGGCAAAGGTGTGGGCGCGGCGCTGCTCATGGCGAACCTGCAGGCTTCACTTCGAACCGCCCAGGCAATGGGTGCCAGTCTATCTGAATCTGCTGAAAGGATAAATAAGCTTGTTTTTGAAAACACCCCTTCCGATATGTTTATCACCTTTTTTATGATCTGTATTGATCCGGTGAAAAAACATCTGCGTTATGTAAATGCCGGTCACAATCCCCCGTTTCTGATTGAGAATGACGGTCACGAGAAAATGCTGACCAGAGGCGGACTGCTGTTCGGAGTTGTTGAAAACGCACAGTACGAAGAGGGTAAGATAACTCTCCGGAATGGTGACACGATTCTTATGTACACAGATGGAGTTTCGGAGGCAATGAACAGCAAAGAAGAGGAATTTGGTGATAAGCAGATTGCTCACATCGCAGCCAGAAACAGGGAACTGCCCCTTGATGAACTCCTCGCTCTGATTGAAAAAGAAGTCAACATCTTTCACGGATCAAGTTCTTACGCGGATGATTTCACACTGCTCGCGGCTAGAATTGCCCGGTAGGATGTACAATACAGCTGGAAGGTTGTTCTTCTGAGGATCAGGTATTAATCACTGGAATTCGTAGTAGTACAAACCTCTGCCGGCTCTGAATACAATACCGGCATTGTTATCCGAGGGTAAGGCTCTGCTTCTGGATGTAAGATAGCCTGTCAGCTCTGGAAGTTCCTGTGATTCTTCCACTTCAAAGGCCAGCCAGTAGATTATTCCTCTTTCGAGAGTTTCTCCGCCATCTCGGCTGAAAATGTAGTTGTCTTTCGACATTCTGCACAGCACAAGAAACGGGTCTCCGGGATTTTCAAAGAATGTTCCATCCGAAAGCCTGATAATCTGGGTTTCATCTATTTGCGCAAGGCCCGCGTCCGGTTCAACCCATTGCTCTATTACCGATGAAGTGAGAGTGGTGTCCTCAAAAAGAATCAAGAATGTTGATACATCTGCAATTGCTGTTAAAGACGCTGTACCGGCAGCAATAAGGTCAGACCAGGGGTTGCTGTAGAAGAAGTCATTGATTATCCCCCATGAATTCAATCTTAATCCATCTTCCAGATCAATGACATCATACGGAAGGATTGAGTTGCTGTCGGCTCCCACTTGCAGAGCTATAAAGGATTCCGGATCGGGCGTACACCCCAGAAAATGCGCCCCGTACAGCAATCTGGTATTTTGAGTAAAATCAAAAGAAAGCTCTTCACTTGAATCCAGTGTTACCCCGACGATCTCTGCTCCTTCACCATCAGAATTGCAGACAAGAATAACTATCGGCTCAGGTATTGAAAGATCCGAATTAAGGAGACTGTCTGGAATGGACACTTGAATTGCAGCACACAGCTGGCTTCCATCCGGACTGATTCTTAAAAGCCTGATCTCTCCGGGCCCGACCCATCCGTTATCTTCCGGCGCCCAGTCCACTGAAAAAGAGCTTGTGTTGAAAGGGTCATCGATACTGACGGAACTGAGTGCGCCGGTTGAATTGATGAACACCCCCCTGCACCCGGGTACAATGACAAAATCCCCGAAGGTTGTGGAAAGCGAGTCGGTGAGCATTAAGGGCTGTGCGGCAGCCACTGAAGCGGTGAAAACAACAACGAAAATCAGATGATGTCGAACTTTTTGTGAAATTCCTTCCATATTCGTTTTGTCCTTCCTTACAGCAACGAATCATTTTTCAGGCAATAAATCCTCAATCCATACGGTTCCCGCATCCAGCTGCGGCAGGAACAGGAATGCTGAAGAAATAGCTCTGCTTCAATACTATAGTGCTACCCGCTGACACAGGCAATATCCAATTATCAATTA
>Ga0255375_10070_pt1 | contig 10171 bp, 12 predicted proteins | sample ANMaggSeSYBR01H3_FD_182090 | JGI IMG/M metagenome (GOLD analysis project Ga0255375, IMG submission 182090) | Sediment cell enrichment communities from methane seep in Santa Monica Basin, California, United Staets - ANME aggregate JGI... | ecosystem: Environmental > Aquatic > Marine > Cold seeps >... | reverse complement strand
GATCACATCAATCCCGAACATGAATGGCCGGCGGTGGAGCAGCTTGAGCAAAAAGTGGGTGAAGTCCACATCCCTGAACACTTCTTCATCAGAATCCACTACAACAAAAAGCACCCCTGCCGAAGTCAGGCGTCTTACAACTCTATGTCCCACATCACCATACCCCAGCACAATGGTGTGGTTATCTATAAAATTCACTATTTCATGCATTAGTATCCCGTTTGTGTTTATTGTGTAAATTTTAGAGACTTTTTATTATTTCCTGGAACGGGTTATAACCACAGAGTGCACAGAGAGCACAGAGAAAACAATAACGCTCTGTGTGCCTCTGTGGTTAATCTTCTTTGCCATGATCCGTTTAACCTACTTGATCAGAATAAATTAAATAGTCTCAAATTTTGTTTGTGTTTAATGTATAAGTTGTCTATAATTAATGTGTAAGACGTTTGAATTTCTTCAACTGTTCTTTGTTGCCAACCACCAGCAATATGGAATTCCTCTTTATTATATCATATGACCTGGGGTTAAGGGACAATTCGCCTCCTTTCCATATCCCTACAATATTGGCACCTGTCAAATCCCTTATCCTGGATTCTTTAAGACTCTTATTCAGCAGAGTGCTGCCCGGATATATTGGAAACTCTGTGATCTCGAGGTCATCCATGAAAGCGGTACTGTTGGCTATCCTGTCAGACAGGGGTGCTACGGCCTTGCGTCCAATGAACGAGCCAAGCAATGATTTCGGCGATATCACTCTGTTGGCACCAGCATATTTTAAATAATCCGAATTGCTTTTATCATTCACGATTGCCAGGATCTCTATGTTGCAAGATTCCTTTGTTGTCAGTATAATACTGGCATTTTTTTCATCATTCTGGTTAGCTATGAGCAACCTGGCCCTGCATATTCCTGCCGCTTTCAGTACATCTTCTTTACCTGGGTCCCCAAAAATACATTGTATGCCGTCATTTAAAAGTGACCGTATCTGCCCCTCATCGTCGTCCACCACAATAAAGGACTTGTTGTGGTCTTCCAGTTCGTTCACCAGTGATTCGACCATTGTGTTGTAGCCGCATATAATGATGTGGTTTTCAAGTTTTTTTGGAGCCAGGGTGGGCAGTCCCCCCCTCATCTGTTTATCAATCCACGGCATTACCACAAATGGGAAGAGCAGTGCAAAAAACAGTACGACTCCGGATAGCGACACAACTACACTGAATATCATTCCAACCGGTGAAGTCATGACCACATCCCCATAACCAACCGTGGTCATGGTGCATGTCACAAAATATACACACTCAATTAAGCTGAGCGATTCCCCCTCAAAATTTAATTTGATGAACATTGTAATATAGCTATACAGCAAAACCATCATCAAAAAGAGGAGAATATAGTTGTATATGCTCCAGCCCGATTTTTTTTTAATCATACATAACCATCACATGAATTGGTATGTAGGAAGATAAATATTATTTATTGTTTTGCAGTGAACATTTCAATAAGTTTAATATTCTGCCCTGTACTATGAGCAATGATGCTTGTATTATCCGGTGGTACAGGAACACCAAAACTCCTGGGCGGTCTTCGGCAGCTTGTACCTGATGAAGATATTACTGTTGTGGTTAACACAGCAGAGGACCTGTGGGTCTCGGGTAACCTGGTGTGCCCTGATATTGATACTGTTACCTACCTTTTTGCCGGTCTGCTGGATACGGATAAATGGTGGGGCATCACACAGGATACGTACCACACCCATGAAGCTCTTGCCTCGGCCGGACATGATGAGGTGTTGAGACTGGGGGACAGGGACAGGGGCACCCATATCCTGCGCTCGGAGTTTATCAGGCAGGGTGCTTCCCTGACAGAGGCTGTGGGCAGGACCGCACGTATGCTGGGGGCAGGGGCAAATATCCTGCCCATGTGTGATGAACCGGTATCATCTATGATAACTACTGACAGCGGTACTATGCACTTCCAGGATTTCTGGGTGGGGCAGCGGGGCAAACCTGAGGTGCTGGGTGTGGAGTATCAGGGAGCAGAGAATACTACTATTACAGATGCTATCCGGCAGGCCGTGGAGCGGGAGGATAATATCATTATCGGCCCCAGCAATCCTATTACAAGTATAGGGCCAATACTTGCAGTGAATGGCATGCGTGAACTGATAGGAAGCAAACATGTGTTGGCGGTCAGTCCAATCATCGGGTGTGAGCCTGTGAGCGGGCCTGCTGGTAAGTTGATGAGCGCCTGCGGGTGTGAGGTGTCGTCCAGGGGTGTGATGCAGTTCTATGAGGGGCTGCTGGATGTGTTTGTGGTGGATGAGCGGGACGGGCTGGGACTGCGGGATGTGGGAGATATGGATGTGGATGTGGTGAGTGCGGATACTATGATGACCTCGCCTGGGAAGAGTAAGGCGCTGGCGGGAGTGGTGATGGAGCAGTTAGTATAGTCAACCTGCTTTGGAATTAGAGAAATAGCTTATATTCAACTTCCCAGATTTTAGGTTTTCAATCTTGGCCGCTAGTGTCAAGTCAACCATGAAACGTATAGCGACCATATGCCCAATCTGATATGTTGTAGGCGGATTTAAAAAAATCAGTGCGACACTTTACGCTTGACTTGACACTAGCATGAATTTCATTTCAATTTTGATAGAAAGACTTCTCTTTCCATCTTTGCCTGTTTCATAATTGATATCAGCGTTCCTTTAGCCAATTCTTAATTATTTGGAACTGTAACAAGCAGTCGTTGGTCTTCATTCCATAAATGAATGTGACTTCCTGTTTGACGGTGGACCAGAAAACCAGACTTGGTCAGAACTTTAATAACATCCTTCGTCGAGAGGACTGGTAGTTTTTGCATATTTTTCTACCTCAATATCTAAGAATGATATCTTTTGATCCTTAGGGGCGAGTTCCATGAGGATTTGATAATGTTCTTCAAGTCCTTTTTTTAAGTTTACAAGAGCTTCCTCTTTAGTCAGTCCCTGGTCCGCTACATTTGTTACCAAGTCTGCGGCTACAAAATATTTTCCTTCCTTATGAATCTGGATTATGGTTTTCATATGTATATCTTTGTACTGGGGAAGACATAAAGTTTACACCACATTTTCATCTGTCATATTGTTGAGTTACTGGTCCGGGACTAGATGTAACGAAGCCTGAACAAACCAGTTCTGACCACCACATCACACCCCGCCCCCTTTAATATTCTACAGCATCCCCGCCCTTTATCGGTGAGCCAGACCATATATCCCTCAACCACAGCATACTTCCCCCATAATGATGTGTATCAAAACCACGCATGAGGTAATATATAATGAATTGGGGTATCCACTTATAATGAAATATCCAAAAATAAATACAATATGGAAAAGAGATGAAAACAACAAGTTCAGGATAATCGAAGGAGATTATTCAAAAATTGAATTTGCTGCGATTAAGAAATGGAATATAACTGAAAAAATAGATGGCACAAATATAAGAGTTATCTATAAAAATGGTATTGTTTCATTTGGTGGACGTACTGATAACGCTCAGATTCCTGCACATTTGTATGAATATCTGCAAAGAACATTTACATTGCTAATAATGCACGAAATGTTTGGTGATACAGATGTTGTTCTATTTGGAGAAGGATATGGTCCAAAAATCCAAAAAGGCGGTGGCTTATATCGCAAAGATGTAGGATTTATTCTATTCGATGCTTATATTGGCGGATGGTGGGTTTTAAGAGACTCTATAGAAGACATTTCAGATAAAATTGGTATTTCTTATGTGCCTTTGGTTGGAACAATGGAGATTAATGAAGCTGTGGAATATGTACAATCAAAACCAAACAGCCTAATTGCAAATGAACCTAAAATAATGGAAGGAATTGTTGCAAGAAGTACTCCATTGCTGCTGTTTAGAGATGGCAATCCGTTAATGTGGAAATTGAAAGTAAGAGACTACAAGGATGCGTAGGAAGTAGTCAAACGTTGCGATGGCACACCCAACCGTAGCAGAGCTGCGGAGCATATTGATTAAGATTACAGCCGTTCCATATAAATTTCATAGCCATTTATATCCCTTTCCACGATGGATAATCTGAATTATTTTAAAGCTCTTGACATCTTCAAAATAGACAACACGATAATTGCCAATTCTCAATCGAAACAGATTCTCTCTACCATTAACACCTTTTAATTTCTTAGTATCAAGTATTCTACTCTTTTCAGTATCACTTAAAGCATATAGTGCCTTTTTAACTCTATTTCTCATATCTTTTGGCAACGAATCGAGTTGATTTATTGCAATTTTTGATAATCGAATTGTTTTTGACATTATAACTCATCTAAAGATATCCATTCTTTTTCTTCATCCAGGATTTTATATTGTTCTTGCATAAATGCCTTATACTCTACTTTATCTATTAGATGCTGAATAATATCGTCGTAACTCTCTCCATTTTTGCCGATTAATCTTAATTTGTCTATTGTTCCGATTTTCAGTTTAACTGTCATGGTTTCCATATAAATCGTCATAGTAAATTTGTTTTTATAATTAATATAGTCTCCTTTTTATTCATTAGTAATCCACCCCATAAAAGCTATCATCCACTCAAGTCACATACTACAGATAAGATGTAACGAAGCCCGAACAAACCAGTTCTGACCACCACACCCCGCCCACTTTCAAATATTCGACAGCAGCGCCAGCCACTTATCTGTTAGCCTAACCATATCGCTTAGGCAATCCAGGCAAAGACATGTGGCATCTCCCCAACCACCGACATGCCCCCACCCTACTAAAACCAAAAGGCGACCACCAGTCCCAGGTGATAGTATCGGGCAGGCCCCATGCCGACCGCACAGCCTGTGATTACTATGACTCAAGTGGCGATACAATGAAAGAAATCGAGGGTACAGTCAGCAGGCTGGCCGGACAGTACGAAATTATCATGACGCAGATACCATGATGACCTTGTCAAGGAAAAGTGCTACGCTAGCGGAAGTGGTGATGAGCCAGATGGTGTAGTTATGGGCCACAGGGATGGAAGGGGCAAAACATCTGGGTTGATGTTCATGTTATACTAGTTTGCATGTATAATTTAGAACTGTAGATGACAGCCACAGAGGTCACCGAGACCACAGAGGGATGATTTAAGGCTGTGGAAAAGGCATCTGTCAAGTGGAGCCCATAGCGCACCTGTGCTCTATGTGGCAAAAAGCTACAAAAAATAATACGGTTTAGTATAGTATTCCCTGTCGGTTTGCTCGATATAAATATCTTAACTCAGGTATATATATGCAATTTGAATCGGATAATGGCGATTGCAGAGTCAATAATCTTCCCCGAGATATGCTTCAATAACATCCAGGTTTGTTTCGATCTCATCCGGGGTCCCGTGAGCGATCATCTTTCCACTGGCCATCACGAAGATCTCGTCAGAATAATTGAACACCACGTCCATATTGTGCTCGATTAAGAAAATTGTAACATCTTCCTTGAGTTCCAGTATTTTATCCATTATTTTATTACCCAATGTTGGATTGATGCCTGCCATCGGCTCGTCTAAGAGGATCAGACTGGGAACTGTCATCAATAACCTCCCCAAAGCCAGTAGCTTCAACTGCCCGCCTGAAAGCTCTTCTGCGAGTTGATCACGTATATGCATGATCTCCAGGAACTCGAGCACTTCTATCGCTTTTAGTGTGTTTTTGCGTTCTTCTTCCCGTATCTTCTTTCGTTTGAGAAATATGTTCAAGAACGATTCGCCGGTCTGGTTATGGGGGGCAACAAGCAAATTTTCCAGAGTTGTCAATTTTTGCCAGTTTCTCGACGTCTGAAACGTTCTTATCATTCCTGTCAGAGCTGCTTCATGAGCACTCAAATCGTCGATCCTCTCTTTTTCAAAGACCACCTTCCCAACGTCTTCACCGAATGGATCCGTCTTCGGAAGCCAGCAGGTGACCACGTTAAACAGTGTAGTCTTGCCTGATCCATTTGGACCGATGAGTGAGATCAGTTTATTCTTCTTAACAAAGACGTTAGCTCCGTCCAGGGCTTTGATACCGCCGAAATGTTTATGGATATCCTCAGCTTCCAGATGATACTGATCACAATCATCCGGTTCAACTGCCATTCTCATCCTCCGTTCCTTCAAAAAGTCGCTCCTTTTCAGTCAAACTCTGCCTGTTAGAGACGGATTCGTCCGATCTTGCACGTTCATCCGGTGTCAACAGCGATAGATACTTCTCATTGTCAGTTCTTGGTTCGGGAATTAAACCCGAAGGTTTGAAAAGAAGAAAGAGAATAAGTATTGTCCCAAGTACGACATATCTCATATTGAACGGGTTGATGAAGATATCGAGTTGCAAAATCTCCATAAATGAACCGAAGAGTGGAGAATCAGGTCCCACGTGCATGTAGATGTTCCTCTGGACAGCTTCAACCGATGCTGCCTGCATAAACAGGGTAACCAGTGCCGTCCCGAGAAAAACGCCCTTTCCGTTTCCGAGACCACCGATGATCACATAGAAGTAGAGTACGAAGGTTAATTCTGGTCTAAAATCCGATGCTTCAAATGCGTTAAATGAAAAGGCATACATAACGCCTGCTAACCCACAGATGAAGGCAGAAATAGTTGTTATTTGCCAGCGGTACCGATAAACATCCTTTCCGACGGAAGTCACAGCGATATCATCCTCTCGTATCGCTCTTAGGGTTCTCCCGTACGGTGATCTCCTGATCCGCTCGATGAACCAGTAGGTTGCCAGGGCAATGAGGAGAAACACCGCCAGTAGCGTTACCTCCCACATAAAGAGTTGATCCATGTCAAGAGCCGTAAATATCTGTATCCTTAAGAGGTTCTCGATCGATTCCAACACCTGATATATATCCATGTCACCCAATCTCATGTTAAAAGGAGGGATGTTTGTCAGTTCGATCTTCGCTCTATTGGAGATTATCTGTGTTGGTGTATGCGGCGGCAGAATCGAAGGTGCCCACAGCCATCTCTTCTCGTTCTGGAAAACAAACCGGATGAACTCCCCGCCAGCTATCGTCATTATTGCAAAGTAGTCGGCACGCAACCTGACGGTCGGGATGGATATTGCATAGCCAAAGAGAGCAGAGGTGATCAGAGCAATAATCACAGCTACTGGATAAAAGACGTCATATACACTGTAAAGAAGTGCGGAGATGTAGGCACCTAGAGCAAAGAAGGCTACCTTGCCGAAGTTGGGAAGACCCAGCGATCCGATTTCCAGATCCAAACTGATCGCCCCTACAAAGAATACGAGCAGGGCTGATGCGGTGCTGAATAACAACTTGGACTTTATCTCCAGCGTTGTGAGAGCATACAGGTAGAGGAGCACTACCGGAATGGCAAGGGTTAATCCGATCATCAGTTCAGGATGTTTTTGTACCAGACCGCTGAACCGTGATACATCCACTCGTTTCATCAGACCCTCTCCCTTGTAGCTTCAACGCTTCCGGCGATACCTCGCGGTCTCAGGAGTAGGACGATTATCAGTATTGCAAATGGAATTGCATCGGCGTAACCCGGTGAAAAGGTGATGGTAAACCCGATATACTCTTCGAGTATATCTTCCAGCCCCCCTGGATACTGGAACCATGAGAATATCACGACAGTTGCCTGGCGTGCATAACCGATGATGATGGCGGCTATGATTCCCCCGCGAAAGGAACCCACGCCACCCAGTATCACAACAGCAAAGAACGGGAGCAACATGTAAAGACCGGTTAAACTATTGAAAGGACCTGTCAGGTAGGGTCGGTATATCGAGGCACCCAGACCGGTAAGTCCGGCAGCAAGAAACCATGTATAATACACAATCCGTTTGGTATTAACACCCGAAACCTGTGCCAGTTCGATGGAGTCAGCGGTGGCTCTCATAGCGATACCGAATTTCGTGTGCCTGAACACGTAATCAATCGCCAGAACCATGGCAATGCTAGTTACAATGATGAGTATTCCAGATGTATTGATTCGTATCCACTGCGTTCCGAAGATCTGGTTATTCTCCATCAATGTGAAAGTTACGAAGTCATCCAGGGCAGGCAAAAATCCTGGTAGCAATGGTTGGGAGGTACAGTCGGGACAGATTGCCCTGTTGGGCTCCGGGTAAGCTCCAAATATCATTGCGAGAAGATTTCTGACAATCAGCCCTATAGCTATGGATGCGACGATGAAGGAGTCCATACCCACTTTCAACTTCCTTAACCGATCAAAGATCAACACTTCACAAAGAATTCCAAAGATTCCAACTACAAGAAACCCGAATACCGCGTGAACAAAGAGGTTGTTGATGAAGTGGGCAGTATCCCACGGAAGAAGATAGGTCAGGATTTGCTGGAACCACCATGAAGCGAACATACCCATGGTAACCCACTCCGCATGGGCAAAATTTGAGAATTTTAAGACCGAATATACCATATTAAGACCGATCGTCAGCATGATTAATACTCCCACATACACGAGTGCGAGTGTTGCATGGTTCAGTAGATTCGGGAGTGTCATTGGTTATCCGATTTCTTTCTCTTTTTTCGCTCTATCACCCAGATAGAGCTTCCGTATCTTATCTTCCGATAGTAATTCCTTTGCCGGTCCCTCTGCTGCAATCTTACCTGTTACCAGCACGTACCCACGATCAGAAAGCTCTAATGACCGCTTAGCCCGCTGTTCGACGAGAAGTACGGATATTCCCGTAGTATTTTTCAAGGAAACGATCAATTGTAACATCTCTTCTGCTAAATTGGGAGCCAATGCTGCTGTTGGTTCATCAAGGATCAACAATTTCGGAGCTGGCATCAGAGCCCTTGCCAATGCAAGCATCTGTCTCTCTCCACCACTCAGTAGACTGGCTTTTTGATTGATCCTTTCTCTCAGAATGGGGAACGATTCAAAGATCTTTTCTGATCGTTCCTGATAGTAACTGTCCCACTTCTTGACGAACAATCCCATCTTGAGGTTTTCTTCGATGGTCAGGCTGGGAAAGACGTTATTGAGTTGAGGAACATAGCCAAGCGGGATGCCTTCACGGATGATTTCATCTGGCTTCATCTGTCTCTTCCTGGTCTGTACATCAAGCCAGCCACGCTCCTCATCCCTAATTGTAACGCGCCCGTCAAATATCTTCACAAGTCCGATAAGGGTCTTTATCAGCGTTGACTTCCCTGAACCGTTGGGACCTATTATGGTCACCATCTCGCGCTCACCGATATGGATGTCCGCACCATTGATCACATGGAGTTTACCATATCCTGAGACTATGTTCTCAGCACGCAGGAAAGCTTCGGTCATGAGATAGAAATAACCAGTAAAAAGAGAGAAAAAGCTTCCAATGGATTCATTGTCAGCTTTTCCGCTTACGTCTGATGGTCAAAGTCACTATGCCCGCAAGACATAAAGCGACTAACAGTTCCAGATTCACAAATCCTGGTGTGGATGTTGTTATGGGCTGGACTTTCTCCTCACACGTGGCTTTGTTGTCGGCTATAGTCCAGACGGAACCGTCCTGCATAGTAATCTCTCCGGAATCAAGAGTTGCCACACCCTGCCATCTGCCGAACGTCGTATAGGTCTCGTCATTGAGTTGAACGTATTCGTAATGACCGATCACCTCACCAAGCTCGCCAAACTCGATGAATCCCGAAGCGCCATCGTGCGTGACACCATAGAGTGCATCCAGCAGTGTCTCGCCATTGACGGTATTCGCAGTGGCAAGTCCTTTGGCTGCAACATATACAGAATCGTAGGACAACGGTGCGTACGCGTTGAAGGCTTTTCCTGACGATTGACTGTACGCAGGTCCCTCCAGATAGTTCCATTCGGGATCGAACCACAATTGGTTGAACGATTGATAGCCGCCGCCTGTCAACGGGACCGGTGTCGTTCCAATCATCTTCTGCATCGCTTTCTTGACCGTGGCAGAGTTTGCGAACGTGGAGGTTGTGGACCAGCCATCAGTAGCGATCCATGTGCCACCCGGTAGTTCGATTGCGCCCAGCCCCCATGCCTTCTTGACCGCCGCTGCCGCGTCAACGTCTATGAAATGTCCAATAACAAATTCGGGTCTCGCATCCATCATAGCCTGCACCTGGGCAGATACATCAGTTGCACCCGGATCAAATTCCTGGTCAGTGATTATCGTGCCACCTCTGCC
>Ga0255375_10230_pt1 | contig 10182 bp, 8 predicted proteins | sample ANMaggSeSYBR01H3_FD_182090 | JGI IMG/M metagenome (GOLD analysis project Ga0255375, IMG submission 182090) | Sediment cell enrichment communities from methane seep in Santa Monica Basin, California, United Staets - ANME aggregate JGI... | ecosystem: Environmental > Aquatic > Marine > Cold seeps >... | reverse complement strand
GTATATTTTGTAAACCGTAGTTTATGCCTATTGGGGCTAATCACAACGAAATCGCCTCATGGGAATGACATCAAGACATTTAATCTCGAAAGAACGATCTGTGATGTTGTGCGAAGCCGGAAACGGATGGATGTTCAATTTGTAAATGAGGCGTTAAAAAAATATGTGGCCCATCAGGACAGAAATATTGACCAGCTTGATAGCTATGCCAAGCAATTTAGAATCCAAAATAAAGTCAGGGAATATATCGAGGTTCTCTTATGAGTAAGGCAATGCGGCTAAAAGCCAAAATTAAAAACCTGGCTCATAAGAATCATGTGCCCGCTCAAGCCGTTTTGCAGAATTTTATGCTGGAGCGTTTACTGGAGAGAATCACCCTCTCAAAATTCAAAGACATGATCGTTCTTAAGGGGGGAATGCTGATTGCTTCGATGGTTGGGATTAATAACAGAACAACTATGGACATGGATGCAACCCTTCGAGGATACCCCCTTTCTGAGGAATCGATCCGAGCAGCGTTATCGGATATTTGCGCTATTCAATTAGACGATGAAGTAACCCTGGTGTTGGATCATATCGAACCCATCCGAGAAGATGACGAATATGGTGGGTTTCGTGTGGCAATAATTGCCAAGTATGAATCAATTAATACTCCTCTAAAGATCGATGTTACTGCTGGCGACATTATTACCCCAGATGCCATCCGTTATGCATTTCGTTCGAGTTTTGAAGACAAGATGATTGAGGTTTGGGCTTATAACATCGAAACAATACTGGCAGAAAAAGTCGAGACCATTTTGCGAAGGAGTGTGCTCAATACCCGACCAAGAGATTTCTATGATGTCTACGTTATCATGAAAACCCAGCATCATGTGTTCAATAAGAAAATATTTCTCGCTGCTTTGAATGCCACTACCAAAAAGAGGCTGTCTACTGCGGTATTGCAAGACCAAGACAAAATTCTATTGACAATCCAGTCAGATCCGACCATGAGGCAACGATGGGATCGCTACTGCAAAGAGAATTATTACGCAAAAGGGATCGGGTTTGATGAGGTTATCAGGATATTAATGGAACTTGTAATATTGGGACCTGCCGGGCAATCAATTGAATTTACCTTGAGTAAACTTTGATCACTATCTTTATAAACGCTAATAATCTTGAGCCACGGTCGCTAAAAGGGACGCGTGTAATATCTAGCTTGTTTTTTAGTTGATCCATTAGCATTTATGAAACTATCCCTTTATAGGTATCTTGCAGAATCGTGCGAAAATGTACGGGAATGGAGAATGATTTCCGAGTGTTATTAAGGGTACCGTGTGTGCTCATCCGTTATGTTTATTAACTTTAGTTGTATTAATGATTTTTCTCCATAGATTGGCAACATTCATCACACCCTTTGTTGGGTGAAGCAGTCTCGCTGAAGGTCTATTTACCAAACAGGCCAGATCTTTAGGCTGACCATCAATAACAGATACAGGATAACGATGATTACCAGCACATCAATTTTCACCTCCCTGATAATCAATGGCAATACGTACTTAAACAAAACAAGAAACACGATGAAGGCAATCAATGCCCGTACTATTTGCGCCCTCAAATAGATTAACATCTGCAGCAGGTCCATATCAACTCCTTAATTTGCATTGGCTTGATATCCATGTCGGCCGGCGCATTCCTGCCCCGGCCCGGGGATACACCGCATGGGCCTTCTGCCAAGACACTTAAAGGAGCTTATAGATTCCCAAGAGATCTAGAAATAATATTTAGGACGGATAATACTAAGGCACTGTCGGATAAACACTCTCCTGCCCTCTTTTCTTCTCCTGTAATTTCTGCAAGGAAATAAAAAATGTCCCGTTATGGGACACTTTCTCAAAACTGTTTTGCATAAGAAATTTTTCCAGGGAGGCTGAAATATGTACGTACATGTTTGGGGCTCCTTTCCGGACCAAGCTTTTTGCTTGACCGGTTAACAGCCCTGATGTACAATGACATCAGAGCTCCCACCCTCTATCCGCTCTAACGGATGGGTGGTTAGTTTCAAAATTGCCGCTGGCACAATATGCCGGCGGCAGTGCTTTTAATAAGGGGAGATTAAGGGATTATTCTTCTAGCCTGGCCAGCTCATCAAGAGCTGGTTTGTAGTTCCTGATGAAGGCAGTCACCTGTTCAGCAAACTCCAGGTTGATTTCCTTCAGGGCTTGAGATTGTCCAAGAGGTTGGATCAGGATTTGTTTCTTATCAGGATCTACAGATACTGTGACCTCAGATCCTTCTTTGAGCTGCAGTGCCTGCGTGATTTCATCTGGCAAAGGTAAATACAGTTCGTTCCCAACTTTGATTATTTTCTGGATCATCAATTTACCTCCCTCTCCTGGATAAGATTGTTTGCCTATTATAAAACAAAACAACCGCAGGAGAATTGTTTGTCTCTTGCGGCTTCTGCAACTTACAAAACCCACGGGGGCCGAGGGGTTTGAAAGGTGGTGTATTCACTTTTCTATCGTCGAACTATATATATATTTATATGATAAACGATTTGATTCTGTGAGTCAAGTTTTTGATGAAATATCTTGGAAAATGCACCAGTTTTCACTAAGAATCAGTACAATGAATCGCCTTGCAAAACACGTGGAAAATAATATTCAAAATTGGTCTGTGTTTTTTGCATTTTCTCCTCTCGGCCCACCCCCTAAAAAAACATCAAAATAAATAGCCCGTATCATATATACATCTTTTAATAATTATTCCTTGAAATATTTACAATTAATGTCTTGTTTTATTGGGTAATGTTTCATCATTTTAGTTTCTTTTTTTATCATAGTTATTGTCTACTTTGTCTCACATTTATCCCTTTTAAATAGTCACACTACTTCTATTTCACACCACTTCTCTTAATTTTGTCATATTCAAACTTAATTTATTCCCATTGTTTGGATGTTTGGCTATAAAAATAGAGTAGTTAACCGCTGTGGTTAACTACTCTTGGAGAAAATGGAATTACATAATTTCAACTTATTAGTGTCCGTCAGACGGACACTTTTATCCCTGGAGGTACTAGCCGCTTGATAACATTTACCCTCTTCCGATCAAATCCTTCATATCGGAGTCATATACAGGCAGCAGCTGCCCGGCTCGCACATAAATGGCCCGGCCGCATTTCGTGCATTTCTTCTTACTTCTCCGCGCGGGTACCAGCTCGACTTTACAGCAAGGACAGTAGCCTTTCATCTGAATGCCCTCCCCCCGAACAGGTCGCTTTTATCGTCGCATTAATGTTTGACTTATCTGTATTAAAAAGTCAATAATCTTCACGAGTGCGCTTGCGTTCTAGGTTGGATTCTTTCAAATAACACGGGTTTCAGAGCAATGCCTCAAACACCAAAAGTGTCCGACGGTCGGACACTTTTGGGTTAATTACTGAAATATTATTTCCATCTTTGGTAGTTTTCCCTTAGTGTCAAGCCATTTTATAACTGTTTTCAAGTCATTTTATAAGTAATTATTGGGCTTTATGGTTTATGATGCAATTACTGAACCTTTTACTTTTAATCACTAGGACTCAAAAAGGACCTAGAAGCTGTGGCGCCCAGGTTTTACAAAGAGGGTTTTGTATGAAAGACGAAAACTTGTTGGTCAATTTCTTATACGATTACCCCTGGACTAGCAGCTCTGTTTTAAAGATTGTTTTTGGCCCCTATTTTGAATTATTAGCCAAGACCAAGGAAACACGGTCTATTCAAATCCCAGGCGTGGGGACTTGCTGGGGAATCAAAAATGAGAAACTTTCTTCTGTCCCTGGAGTTCGCCGGAGAGAGCTAGCCAAGGGTTATTTAATAAGCCATTTCAGCAAGGACTCCTTGTGGTATGGCAGCTCTCCAGGACCATGGGGGTCTGATCTATTAGCAAGGGCAGACAACAAACGAAATCTTTGGGCACGGGTCTGGGTTGACAACGAATGCGCTGACGTGGCGGCGCTTCCGTTTCTTCATCCGGTTCCGGCCAGGTTTGCTCCCAACTTATATGATCTAATCATTACGCGTTCAGGACAAAGGGCAAAACTAATCCACAGGCAGCTATCCCTGCTCTGGACTCAGAAAAACAAAAAAGCGCTTATCTATTATCAAAACGATGGTGGGTCGTTGCGGTTTGGAAACTATCAACATGGAAACAGGAAAGAACCAGGGGGAATATTCCTAGACGTTGAGGAAGTGCTGAAGGCTCTCTCTACTACTCAGTTGGAAAGACTTGAAAATATTCGTCACGATCAGGTTGTTGGAAAAAATTTCCTGGACCTTTCTGAAGCAGATTTTCTTCTCATGAAATATGTAGGGGACAACCCCCTTTTTAGCCTCGACGAACTGGCCACTTTAGTTGCTTCTTCTGTGACGGGGAAGCCCTTCTTTACCCAATCAAAAGTCAAAGAGAGGGTTGCTGAGCGTTTCAAGTCACTTTCAGAGAAAGGTCTCATTGAAAACGCAGCTGCTCCGCTGGCGGGAATAAAACCTTCCGCTCTGGGATTGGAGGTATTAGCCGGATACTGGGGGGTTAACCAGGAAAGCATGAAAAGATTTCAATCCTGGCCCCAGAAACAAACTAGAAAAACTGGATCAGTCTATTCTGAAGGAGCTCTATCCCATATCAAGGATCACACGCGGCAGGTACAACAGTTTGTGTTTGGGCTGCTTGACAATGCCTGGCGCCTGCAAGAAGAACACGGCGGAGTGGATGTATTTTTAGACACCATCGTTGGCAAACCCATCTACTTTAAAGACCTGTCTTCCGGCAAGATAGACTGGTCAATTCCCGACGCCTCGATTAAACTGGGCTTCTGGAGAAGGACGTGGAGGGATGGAATTGTCCATGATCCCAAGATAGTTTTTTCAAATGCAAGAGTACTTCTAGAGGTGGACCGGGCAACCAATCCCATACACCGCCTTTCAAATCGAATGAAAAAGTATGGCAGAATTTGGCGCAGCTTATCAGGAAACCCGGTACAGGTTTGGATTATTGACGGAACCCCCTGGAGAGAAAAGGAGATTCTAGAGATGCTGGAAGACGCCGGAATCAACGGCTGGACTGTTTTGTTTGAGAGGTTGGTGTTGGATAAAGGGGATCCCTGGTGGGACCGGTTTTCTCACAAAGAGGGTACGCTCCCCTACAGCAAACACGGGGGGATGGCTCCATTGCGTAAGATCTGGAGAAAGACGGGGGATTATAAGCTGCACCATCTGTTGGATCACGCTCCCTGGGAAAGAAAAATGTCCCAGTCAAAACCGATCGTCAAGGGGCCCCGGGGGTATTAAGGCAAAAGCGGAACTATAGTTCCGCTTTTAATCCACGAAGTACAAAAGTGGTACTACAGTTCCACTTTTAAAAGCGCTCAGTCTTGAGCACGCAGTCGTAACTTTTTAGCCAGTTTCTCAAGAGATTCAGCTCCTTTCAGGATCTCCTTCTTTTCAAGGCCAGCAGCGAAATCTGTAGCCACTTGTTCTAAATCTTTGCTGGAGCTCAGCTCTCTCGTTACCTTCCAATAAGCCCTTAGCCTACTAGCTGCTTTTGCTGCGGGGGTGTCTTTGGTGCTTGTTTTCTTCTTTTTGACAGTTCGGTTTTTCTTTACTTCTGCGGCAGTGAGGTTCTCTTTTATTGTTTTCGGGATTATCTTCTCCCACTGTGCCGGGGAATAAACAAGAACCTCGCGGAGAACAGTCTCTGGTATATCGTTTACGTCTGCCTGGTATTGGAGATCCTCTGGGAGCTTTAAAAGGTTGAGGTGGTTGGCCATGTATTTCCTTTCCATGCCCATAATCTCGCCAATCTCTTCCCATATTCCTCTGGGCATATTTTTTCTACCCATGAGTGTTTCCAGGTCAAGAGCGCTCTTGTAGTACTCGTAATCAGTAGGGGGGTTAGGAGAATTACGATCGAGATCTGGGGGTAGCTCATCTACACTATTAATGATAAAGCCGGCAATGACACGCGCCTTTCCTATTGCCGAGAGCGGTTTGGAAGATTCGTTTTCAACGAATTGGCGCTCGAGATTCATTTCTGACAAATTGATTTCTTGGCAAACCAGCTGTGGTTCTTCTTTTTGTTTATCGATTACCGCGGTCAATGCCAGGCTCCAGAATCTTCTCTCGCCAGTGGACAGAGTAAATTTATCTTCCCCGTCTTGTGTCACCGCCCAAGCCCCGGTTGCAGGCTCGATCTGTTTTAACTTCTTAATACTTTTTCCCATTTCAAGAAGTTCTTTGACTTGCTTATTAATAGCAGGGTCTGAGGAAGTCAGCTCTAACCAGAGTTTAGCTGTTTTGATCCAGTCATTGGCACCAGAAAAGAAACGATCTCTGATTCCACTTTTAACAGGAACAATATGGCGTGGTTGGTAGGGATCTAGTTTTATCAATCCTAGGGGTACGGCTATATTGCGTCCGGTAGAAACTTGTTTCTGTGGCTCTTTTTTGGGGGTTGATATTTTCTTGTCTGCACCAATTGTCTTGGTGAGGCTATCATACTTTTCAGATAGATCAGTTCTTTTTTTTGCCATTGTCATTTCCCGTTGTATTCATCAAATATCAGCTGTTGTCAATTCTCTTCTTTATTTCATCTGCTAGGGCTGCGTATTCTTTTGTTGCCTTGCTTGATGACGCTATAGCCTTGGGGTCTCGCGGAGGCTTGTATGAAAATATATCAAGCCCTTGTGTTTCGGCCATATTGATTTCCGTTCTATTGGACACTGGAGGCAATACAAGTTTGCCATAATTCTTCTTTAGTATTTTGTGCCACTCAGCTTCCTCTGCATGCCACAAGTTACCCCTTGTTATTGCAATTCCAGTAAATTCTAGGCTGGTGTTTATATAAGGGTCATTCTGGACGTCTTGTATCTTTTTTATTGTTTTTGCAAGCCCTTCCAGTCCGTAAGGCGTTAGAACTACAGGTACAACAACGTGCGTGGCCGCAAGTAAAGCGTTTTCCGTCATTACGTCTAAGTTGGGCGGAGTGTCGATTACGACGTACTTATATGTATCAGCAAGAGACTTAAGTAACTCTTTAAGCCGGTAGTGCCCCGACATATTTCTTCTTAGGCGATTGTCAGCATCTTCCATGCTTTCTGAATCCGAAGGAATATAATAAAGATTATTAATATTATCTTTTGTCGGCAGGTGAGATTCTTTAATAATTTTAGTTATTGGAAGCGGCGTGTCCTTCATAAGAAAATTACCGAGTGTTAGTTCGCCAACTTCCTTCTCGTTTTCATCAGTCCCAAATATGCCTCTGGCGATTGTCTTGCCCGAGTGGTGCTGGGGGTCCATATCTATATGAAGAATCTTTCCCGGATCCTGTAGGTTACCATGGAATTCTATTATTGAAAGGGCAGCAGATAGATTGACCGAAAGGGTAGATTTTCCCACGCCTCCCTTCTGACAAACTATGGCCAGAATTTTCATAGGGCTTAGTCCTTTACAATCTTTTTGACGTAATATTAGTTGATAATCAATTTGTCTTGATGAGCTTATGTCCAACTATATTCTAATTGATTTTTATTGGAAAAATATATTATCTTAGGAAATATTCTTTCTAAATATTTTTGTATGGAACCAGGACCTGACCGCATACTATTTTCCTTCGGTTTTTATTGCTCTTTTTTACTAAAAACCGGGTTTTTCCAAAAATGGCGCTTTTTTGTAAAAATGGCCGAAAAATATTGTTTTCGGCCTATTAACAAGCATTAGAAGGTATTAAAGAGGGTCGTAGAGACGAATTTAATGTTTTAAGGTGTTCAGACATGCTTTACGTTGATAATACCCCAGGTGTATGTTATTATTGGAGAGTACCCAGTATCTGTGGGTACAAATTCAAATCAACTTATAAGGAATTTTGGGTCATTTTGTAAGTGCCTTTGTATCATTTTATAACTGATCCTGTGAATACTTATGGTCCGTTTGAATCAATCATAACAACAGGGCGTGATTGATTTGCTTAGCTAGTTAAGCTCCAGTCGCGCAGATCACTACAATTTAATAGGATCCTCGTTCGAGGACGGTAGCTTTAAAGAAAAACTCCCCATTGGTTTGTCGGCCTGTGGGGGAGGTTTCGGAAAAGCTAAATTGGTTACACAAAAAATTATACACTTTTTTTTGTGCCTGTCAAGTCGTGCCGCACGAGCGTTCCCCAAGTTGGAACTGTCGTGCGGTTTTTTTATTGACAAGAAGGGCAATGAGCAGCAACGGACAAAACAACCACAACGAAATAATGAGCGCCCGCGCTAGCGAGGCCTGGCTGTCTCTCCTGGAGGATCTGAAACGGACTCCTCTTGAGATCCCGGAAACCTGGCCGAAGGAGACAAGCGCTATTTGGGACAGCGAAGAACTGGCCCTGGTTGTAACGGTCCCAGACGACACAAGCAAAGAGTGGCTTGACCGCCGTTTCTTTCCGCTTGCAAGTATATTCTTTCAGGAAACCAACAAACAAAAGAGCCTAATTTTATCTAGGGAAGGGGAAGGCGGAAAGGATGCCTTGCTGGTTCGGGTCCAAAAAGACGCCTATGAACAAATCGTAAATCCTCAGAAAATGATTCCCGTTCCTTTCTATTTATTCCACCACTGGCTGCCAGTTTTGGGGGCCTCCCTTTTCTGGGTGACAATAGCAGTCCGGCAGCAATCGTTTGTGAACATTGCAAGAAAAGGAAGTGTTCAGAAGCTAATCTCCTCAAGAGAGCTGTCCTATTGGTCTCCTCTATCCTTCTCTCAAATAGCTAAATTGTTGAAGAAGGGAGGTTTTTCTAGCTGGTTTTTCAAAAAGACAAAAGAAGGATACCAAGATGTTCCTCCCGAGTATATAGTATGGAGTCAGGTTCCCGTAGCTCCACATCACCTGGATTGGATAGAAGATTTCGTCAAGAAATTTGCCGGGGAGGAATCGGCGACCTCTGTTATTGAATCTTTACTAGATAAAACCGGAGAGATAAGAAGAGTAAAGCCTGGCGATGTTGATCTCCTTTCCTCTAACTCCAAAAAAAGGGTCTCTCTCCATGATGTTGTTTCTAAATATTTCCCAGGAGAACAGGATGAACATGTTTATGATTTAGTGACCCAGTTAGAGCATCAAATAACCCGTCCAAATATGTTCCTCTCTATCCCTCATTATTTCTTCGAAAAATATAGGGGTGAATTGAATCCCAACGAGTCAGCCCTGATCTGGTATTTGCGTTCTTTATATAAGGAAGAAGGTAACGATTCTATTCAGTTTGCCGGATACTCCCAGATAGGTCTATCGGTTGGCTGTTCGTCCCGGACCGCCCATAGACTCCTCACTAGCTGTATTCAATCTGAAGATGAAAATTTGAGCTCTCCTTGGAATCAATATTTCCAAACCGATTTACCTTCTAAAAACTGGTTGTCAGTCCGCGATATAGCAGAACATAAAAAGGGTTCTGCTAATAAATTTTCCGTCAGGGTTCGTGCTACAGAACCAATTCACCAAGACGATAAAGACACCTATGAAAGCCTCGTTGCGAATCTTCTCCTAATAGACGATGATTCTGAAAATGACCCGGAAACAGCCAGGGACCCAGAAAATATTCCAATTAAAGAACCTGGACAAAACAACACACCAGCTGGACAATATAACACACCAGAAGAAAATTCTCCCCTTGGGGGACCTGGTCAAAATAACACGCCGCTTTCTGGCCCATCATTCGAGCCTCGCCAAAATAACACAAGTCCTGGTCAAAACGACACACCAACTGGACAAAACAATACATTACCTAGCCAAAAGTCTACAAGAAACCTCGACAAAACAACACACTTAAAAAGCTCTATTAAATTACCTTTAAACTCTTCTTTTAATGAATCTTTAATCCCACCACTACTTGATGATGATCCTAATTTATCCACAGATTTTCCTGTGGTAGGAGTTAGGGAAATTAATTTAGAAAAGCTTCTAGGATTTGAAAGCTACAAACACACCGAAAAGAAAAAACTTATTGGTTTGATTGAAGAGAATCAAGTGCAATTTTTAGCCTGGTTTATCCGCAATCAAATAACATCTGCAAAGTTCCCAGTCCACTTAGCCGTAAAGAACATCAAAGAAGGAAATTCAACTGAAGAGCAATATCTGGAACTAGCTGCACTAGGGTGGGGGATCATCTCTCAGTTTTCCAATGTTCACGAAAACGAT
>Ga0255375_10229_pt1 | contig 10194 bp, 8 predicted proteins | sample ANMaggSeSYBR01H3_FD_182090 | JGI IMG/M metagenome (GOLD analysis project Ga0255375, IMG submission 182090) | Sediment cell enrichment communities from methane seep in Santa Monica Basin, California, United Staets - ANME aggregate JGI... | ecosystem: Environmental > Aquatic > Marine > Cold seeps >... | reverse complement strand
CCATCACCTTCAGCTTTCCCTCGGAAGAGGCGGGACCCTCCGATGTGCCGCGGTTGTGGATCTTTTGGATGTGTGTTCTCTGCGGTACGATCTTGTGGCAAGTATTCCGGGGGAAGGCTAAACCCGATCCGGAATCCGGCAGACTGGGTTTTTTACTCCTGGTGACGGCTCTTCTCATCGGCTATTTTTTCGCCATCCAGACCGCAGGATACTTTATAAGCTCCTTCGTGTTTCTCGCACTGCTGATGCATATCCTGGCATTTAAAAATAAGCTGATCATTTGCACGGTGGCTGGCGGATGGGTGCTTTTTTCCTATGTGGTGTTCTACCGGTTGCTCTATATCCAGCTCCCGTTGGGGTATTTTGAGTATTATTTTTAATTCGTTCCGGAGACGCATAACCGTTCACGGTTCAGGGTTCAACGTTCAAAGGTTACAGCCACTCCAAATCGCCCAACATAGTGAGCAAAGTCCCGAATTTCAGACATCGCCCGTTGGCTGAAACGGCTTTATAACCACAGTGGAGGCCAAATCGCCAACCATGCGCTGGTAAGAATTTTATAGCCCGGAACGTCGATCCGCTCAACTTTGGACTTACAACATTGCGTATGATGATGAGAATGCAACCTTTGAACCCTGAACCTTTGAGCTCTTCAACGGTCACCGTATAACAAACACACCATTTGCATAATTGACATTCACGTTGTTTGGGAGAAAACATGGAACTGTTCGACAGCGTTATGTTAGGGTTTACCGTCCTGGCCGGCTGGAAACCGATACTGATTAGCGTGGGCGGGGTTATTGTCGGTATTCTGGCAGGTGCCATGCCCGGTCTGTCGCCTTCGACGGCCGTGGCGCTGCTGGTGCCCTTCAGTTATACCATGACCCCGGCACTGGCCTTGATCCTGCTCACCTCTATTTACATTGCAGCCAACTATGGGGGCTCGATTACGGCGGTGCTGATCAATACACCGGGCACGCCATCCGCGGCGGTGACCGCCATGGACGGGTATCCGTTGACGCAGCAGGGAAAAGCCGGAAAAGGGCTGGGTACGGCCCTGATTGCTTCGACCATCGGCGGTGCCGTGGGGGTTCTTATCCTGATCCTGTTCGCCGTGCCGCTTGCCCGCATCGCCCTGAAATTCAGCCCGGCCGATTATTTTGCGCTGGCGCTTTTCGGACTGGCCACCGTGGCTTCCATGGGCCGGGGAAACGTGCTGAAGGCCCTTGTGGCCATTCTTTTCGGCTTGATTATCAAAACCGTCGGTATCGACCCCATCTCCGGAGTTTCCCGCTTTACTTTCGGCAGTGACACTCTCTACGACGGGTTCACTCTGATCCCGGCCCTCATCGGTCTTTTTGCCGTCAGCGTGGTGTTTGCCAAGGTAGAGAAATGGACGGGAATGGACCGGACCATGGACAAGATCGATAGCAAGCTGCCCTCGTTCAAAGAGTTCATGCAGATCAAGATGACCATCCTGCGCTCGTCGGTGATCGGGACGATTATCGGTATTTTCCCCGGAGCAGGAGCCACGATTGCCGCATTCATCAGCTATGATGTTGCCAAGCGAGCCAGCAAAGAACCGGAGATGTTCGGCAAGGGCTCACTGGAAGGTGTTGCCGCCGCCGAAGGGGCTAACAGCAGTTCTGTCGGCGGAGCCCTTGTTCCCCTCCTGGCACTGGGGATCCCGGGAAGTGCCACCGACGCCGTGCTGCTGGGTGCTTTTATGCTCCATGACCTGGTGCCGGGACCGCTGCTGTTCAGGGACAATCCGGAAATTGTCTACGGCATTTTTGCCGCCCTGATCGTGGCCAACATCATCATGCTCTTTCTTGGTCTGTACGGCAACCGGATATTTATCAAGGTGGTCACTGTTCCGGAAGCCATTTTGTACCCTCTGATCCTGGCCATCGCCATTATCGGCAGCTTTGCCGTGAACAGTTCCCTGTTCGATGTGGCCGCCTGCATCGGATTCGGTATCGTCGGTTGGATTTTCAAGAGGTACGGTTATCCGGTAGCCCCCGTGGTACTGGGCATCGTGCTGGGGAATATGGTGGAAGAAAACTTCCGGCGAGCGGTGATCATGGACGGATACGGAGCGTTTTTCAGGGATAAACTGGCATTTATCGTTCTGCTGCTGGCATTTTTATCTTTTATCTATCCTTTGGTCAAACAGTGGCGCGAAAGGAAAAAGTCTTCATAGAAATAAAATTGTTTCACAATTTTATGGGAAGCGACGTTGTCGCTTCTTCACGAAAGGATTACCCGCACTTTCGCACTAATAAGGATCTTAATGAAAAATTTGAATTCATCCCTCGCTGCAAGCAGCGGGGAATTCAAAATAAAAAAAATTAAAGGAGTGTAATTATGAACGATGTTTATGAGAAAAATGTATCGACTTCAGCAGAGGATGCTTCCAAGATTGTACCACGAGCTGAATTCAGGGTCTTTGGTCAGGGAATCCTTGACATTGTAAAGCCAGCGATGTGGAAAGCGCAGGCAAAACTCTTTAAGATTCGTACCAGTGGTGAAACATATTTTCTTTCAAAACTCACCAATGACGCCAATGTAAAAGTCAGGGATGGACTCCTTGATATTAAAGCAAAGGTGGGTGAAACAGAAGATGGTTACGAGATCTTCCAGCCAAAGGGTAAGTTTCAATTTCCCGTAAAAAAAGATGATGTTACCGTGATCCTCAAGAACATGATGGTTGAAGTTTCCCTGGAAAAAGAAAGCTATACCCTGGATGAATTCATTGCCATCGCTAACGAACATCCCGATCTTGCCGCCGTGGATGTCCAAAAGAAACGTTACGGGTTTTCCATTGACGATACTATCTGCGAGTATGGTCAAATCTGCTTCAACGGTGCCATGCTTGAGACCACCTGCTGCGAAAGTGAAGACTATACCGGGATGAAAAAGGCGATTGCAGCCCTTGAAATTTCGAACTTTGAGAATGTGAACTATCTCAAAGCCGCAAAAAAAGTTATCGGCATGTAAGTGTCAACAGGGTGTAAATCACCGCTGTTGGCAAAACATGATAGTTTCCGCTGTTAGCCGGCGCAAGAGTTTTGCGGCGTTCGCCTTGGAAAAACCAGGTGTCAGGTGTCAGGTCAAGTATACAGCATGGCGCAACCTGAACACTGACACCTGGTTTTTCAAAGCGTTGATTGCAAACCAAAGATCACCAACAGGCTTGAATTACACCCGAGTCAACTGTATTTAGCCTGTATTGTTCATTCTTTTTCGTTTATAGTCAATGCACCGTGGTCTCATTTTAGAACAAAAAGGGAAGTACAATGATTTTTAGAAAAAAAATGGATTAACTATACATGGGAAGTATATTTAAAAGAAAGATTGGTATCGAAAAACAGATCGATGATTTTCTCGATAAGGTCAGTGAATCGGGCCTGCTTTTTAAATCCGGTGTTTCCGCCTATTTAAAAGGCAATATCGAATCATTTGAGAAAACAATAGAGAGCATCGTCGAAACCGAGCACCGCGGTGATGCGTTGCGCCGATCCCTGGAGGAACAGCTCTATATACAGACCCTGATACCGGAATCCCGGGGAGATGTGCTGTCGCTTCTGGAAAGTATGGATTCACTGTTGGACCGTTTCAAGGGGGCTCTGTGGCGCTTTGACATTGAGCGCCCTGAAATAGGCGATGAGTTCCATGAGGATTTCAGGGAATTGATAAACTGTGTCGTGGAGTCCGTGGAAGCCATCGTCCGCTCTTCAAGGGCTTTTTTCAAAGATATCTCCGCCGTAGCGGATCACATGCACAAAGTTTCCTATTGGGAAACGGAATCCGATAAAATCTCCACCCGGCTCCAGCGAAGCATCTTCAGGAAAGAGGAACTGCGGTTGAGTCACAGGCTGCAACTGCGCGACTTTGTCAGGCATGTTGACAAGATTGCCGACAGAGCGGAGGACGTGGCTGACAAACTAAGTATTTTCGCCATCAAGCGGTCTCTATAACATGTTTGCTTCTTTTCTCTCAAGCGGGCTGTTTTTTAGGCTGGTCTCTGGGTGCCAACGACGCGTCCAACGTGTTTGGCACAGCGGTGGGTTCCCGGATGATCCGGTTCAGAACAGCCGCCATCTGCTGCAGTATATTTGTCGTTCTGGGGGCCGTGATCAGCGGCGCCGGGGCATCCCACACCCTGGGAAAACTCGGTGCCGTCAATGCCATTGCCGGTGCGTTCATTGTCGCATTCGCCGCGGCCATGAGCGTCTACCTGATGACCCTGGCCCGTTTTCCCGTATCCACCTCCCAGGCCATCGTGGGTGCCATCATCGGCTGGAACCTGTTTTCAGGGGCGCTTACCGACGGTAGCGCTCTGATCAAAATCGTCACCACCTGGGTGCTCTGCCCGGTTCTGGCGGCCGCCATCGCGGTGATACTGTACAAACTGGTTGTATTTATCATCACTCGATCGAAGATTCACATGTTTAAACAAGACCGTATGACCCGATACGGGCTTTTGCTGGCCGGTATTTTCGGTTCCTATGCACTGGGTGCCAATAATATCGCCAACGTCATGGGCGTATTCGTGCCGGTTTCTCCGTTTTCGGATATTTCTGTTTTTGGATGGTTTAATCTTACCTCTGCCCAACAGCTTTTTTTTATCGGCAGTTTGGCCATTGCCGTGGGCGTGTTCACCTACTCCAGGCGGGTAATGATGACGGTAGGAGTAGGGATTATGGAGCTTTCTCCTGTCGCGGCTTTTGTGGCGGTATGGTCCCATTCCATTGTGTTGTTCCTTTTTTCTTCACAGGGCCTGGAGAGTTTTTTGATGCGTCAGGGCCTGCCGACTATCCCTCTGGTGCCGGTCTCCAGCTCCCAGGCCATTGTGGGTGCCGTTATCGGAATGGGGCTTCTCAAGGGGGGGAGAGGAATTCGCTGGCGGACCGTAGGCGGGATCACCAGCGGGTGGGTCACCACACCGATCCTTGCCGCCATAATGAGTTTTATCAGCCTTTTTTTTCTTCAAAACGTTTTCCAGCAAAAGACATATCGCCCGGTTCGATTCGCACTCACTTTGGAAGCCATGGATCACATCCGTGAAGCGGGTGTGCCCACGGAAAAGTTGGCTGATCTTTTAGATGAGAATTTCCCGACAGCGGTACAATTCAAAAAAGCCTTGTCCCAACGCATCGCTCTGACTCCCATGGCGCGGAATATCATCATGGCCGCTTCGGAAATCGACGAGATACGTGTGACCCAAAGCACCATCGCCGGGCTGAATATGGACTGGTTTACCCCTGAATTAAGGAAAGCTCTTGAGCCGTTGGAGGGGAGCGAATTCCTCCATAAATGGCAGCTGCAAGAGGCCCTGGCCGAACGGTCACCCCTGTGGAGATTTGATCAAAACAACCGGGACAAGAACAAGGATTTGCAAAATAAACTGGCCCATCTATATGAGACGTTCCGTTATGAAAAGTAAAAAATCCCCCGGTAAGCGGGAGCTTTGGTTATCCCCAGAGGTTATTTGCTTTGTGTTAAGTTCATTGAATGATTGTACCTGTTCACAGGTAGCTGAACTGAAAGTTTCTTACCTGAAGTTCATGAAGAACATGAAGAAGGCCCTTTTCGATACCCTTTGGGTCCCATACGATAGTTGATTTTTCCTTCATGTTCTTCATGGCCTTCATGGTAAACCAAGCTGTTCTATGCTTGATGTTTCTTCATTTTGAATTGAATATTGGAATTTGAGATTTATTTGAGATTTGGTGCTTGGAATTTGTGATTTTACATACAAAGCTTATGGCAGAACCATCTATCTCTGCCCCCCGATACGCGGAACAGGCTTGGCCCAGAGGACCAGGTTTTCCAGAACAAAAATAAACAGGTGGCGAAAATGAAAATACTATCATTTACCGTTATCTTTCTAATGTCACTACAGGGCAATCTCTTTGCCGCGGAGGCTGTTACGGGAAACCCGGCACCGATTTCCTGGGGATTTTTAATCATCGGCCTTTTTGGCGGACTTGCCTTTTTCCTTTATGGCATGGAAAAAATGAGCGAAGGCATGAAAAAAGCCGCCGGCAACAAAATGCGGTCCATTCTCTCCGCTCTGACAAACAATCGTGTGATCGGCCTTTTCGTGGGTGCTTTTGTTACCATGGTGATTCAGTCCAGCAGTGCCACTACGGTGATGCTGGTGAGTTTTGTGCAGGCCGACTTGATGACATTTGCCCAATCTTTAGGGGTCATCCTCGGGGCGGACATCGGCACGACTATCACCGCCCAGCTCATCGCGTTTAAACTTACCGATTACGCCCTGCTGATGATCGCCATCGGGTTCGGCATGCGCATGTTCGGCAAAAGCGAAAATCTGAAAAATATCGGTGAAGTACTTTTGGGATTCGGCATCCTGTTTTACGGGATGAAACTCATGAGTGATGCCATGAAGCCGCTAAGGACCTGGCCGGAATTCATCGAAGTCATGAAGGGACTGGAGAACCCCCTTTTCGGGCTCTTGATCGGCACGGCGTTTACCGCCTTGATTCAAAGTTCCAGTGCCTTTACAGGTATAATCATCGTCCTGGCGCAGCAGGGGTTGATCACTCTGGAGGCCGGTATTCCGTTGGTTTTCGGTGCCAACATCGGCACCTGCATTACGGCCGGCCTTGCCAGCATCGGCACATCAAGGGAGGCGAAACGGGTCGCCTTGGCCCATGTGATTTTCAAGGTTTTCGGTGTCTTATTGTTCATATTCTGGATTCCGACCCTTACGGGCATCATTCAATCCATCGCCCTGAAATTCGGGTCGGATACCGCCCGTCAGATCGCCAACGCCCACACCATCTTTAACGTGAGTCTGGCGTTGGTTTTTCTTCCATTTACAGCGATTTTTGCCGGATTTTTGCTGAAAATCCTGCCCAGAGAAAAGAAATTGGATGGCGTTATCCCTACCATCTGGCACCTGGATGAGAGTATGATAACAACTCCCGGATTTGCTATTGATCTTGCACGCACGGAAGTCTCACGCATGGCAAAAATTCTTGGGCGTATGCTGCGCGCCGTCATCATTCCATTTATGTCCGATGCGGAATTGATCAGTCGTGAAGTGAAGCGGAAAGATGAAGCCGAACTCCTGGTAGGAGAAATACCCACACAGGATGAAATTTTTCCCGAGATCACCCTCCTTGAAGGGATTGATATGCGGGAAGAAAAAATCGACTTTATAGAAGAAAAGATCTGTGATTATCTGATTCGGGTCGCCCGTCAGGAACTGTCCGATGAGCAGGCCACCGAAGTGTATGGAATGATCTCCATAGCCAATGATATGGAAAGCATCGGGGATATCATCCACCGGAATATGCTGCCGCTGATTGATAAAAAGCATGGCCTGAGTACTGATTTTTCCGATGATGGAAAAGAAGAGTTAATGATTTATCATGTGAAGGTTTGCAAGCAGATCAGTCGGTTGGAAGAAGCATTCGCAGAAAATAATATGGAAACCGCACAGAGGATAATGAAAAAAGAGGGCAAGTATCTGGACCTGGAATCCAAATATCGCCTCAAGCATTTGGAACGACTTCATCAGAAACGCAAAGCGTCCTTGGAGACCCATGAGATCCATATGGAACTCATGGACATTTTCAAACAAATAAATGTGTACACCGCCAATATTGCCAAAACATACCTGGACACTATGTGTCCTTGTCAAACAGTTTCATAGCCAAATTCCTGACACTGAAAGATACAGAAGATTCTCAGTCTCCTCCAGCTTGTTTAACTCAAACTGCCCTTCAGGATGAGTCATTATTACTTGCAAACCAGTTTCGATTAGATTGAATCTTAGAAAAGAAATCTCTCAAACACGTTTGCTTGTCTGGTGTTTCTTCCCTGATTCAACATTGAGCTCTTTTCAAACTTGTTTCGTATGGCGAGTTGCACCTTGCCAAGTACTGACAGCCATGGAGAGGGCTGTTTGGTTTGTTGAGTTCAACTGGTTAATTGATACTCCCAGGCAACCAATTTAGCAATCAGAGCGAATCGATTTTCCCATGTTGCCTCAAACAGCCGCTGAACATGACGACAGACTGCGGAAAATTTATAACGACTCCTTTTAAGAAAAATCTTTAACTTGTTTTCCCAAAAGGCCCTTTGCAGAGTCAAGCCGCCAAATATGGCGTTGTCGCTTAGGCGAAACGCCAAATTATTCTCCGGCGTGTTTCCATTACACTCCGTCTCCAGAATTTTATACTCTTCTTCTAACTCCTGAAGCCACTCCTGGCGCTCAATCTCGGCAAATTCCCGCAAACTTTCTTCTTGCCGACGAAGATCGATTTCCTCCTGGCTATTCTGGATCACCTTAACAAGATAACGATGGGCCGTCTTGTTGCGAAGACGCCCTTTGTTCCGCTCGGTACCAAAAATCGCCAGCCCCTGGCGGATGGCCTCCGGGGTGTAACGCTCAGCGAGCCATTGCCGGGTCTTACCCTCATGATCCAGATCTTCTATCCCAAAACGCTTGAAGCCTTCATCCAATATGGTACGACTTGCCAGCCGGGTTGGCAGGACATCAACATGCCTCGTTTTGGTATGGTCAGCGTGTAACTGTTCAATAAACTTCCGGTCTTTGTCCGGATCCGGGCAGGTTGCCCGTAAAACCTGCTGCCGGCTCTTTCCATTAAATTCAACGCGTCCTGCATGGTTGAGTCCGGCAGTATAGGCACGGAGGATCTCCCGTACAGCGCTGTGTATGAGCCCGGCCTTACTGCTGTCGCTGAGGTAGATGGTGCCCACGGTCTGTTCATATTTGCCGAATTCCCCTTCAATAACAGCCTTATTCTCAGGCCGCTGCGCGGTGGCCGGGATCATCTTTGTTGTCTTTTCAATATGCTCTTGCAACCTCTGATCATCATGAATCGGCTTGTTGTCATGAATCAGGGCCTGCGGTGCCCGGCCAAGAAAAGCACAGCTAATCTTAAAGGCATCCCATACACCATCAGCACATTCTGTTTCAGTCACAACTACCGCCGTATGGCAGGCGGTCGTCTGGTCTACCATCCCTTGCCAATTGAAAGTCTGCACTTCACCGCTTGCTGTAAATTCTACTTTCACCGTCTTGCCATCTGTCACCAAAACATTACCTGGTTGACATCGTACCGTAGAGCCCCGGTAGCGAGGAGCCTTCCGTGACCGCACCGGCAACATCCCGCAAATGACCAAAACCCTGCGAATTGGAGTTGGTCCCAGCTGCATACGGGCTGTTTCATATTTGAAAAAGTCCCTGACACCCCCTTCCCATGTTGCGAAATCATCGACAATGCGTCGAAAATCTTCACTTGCCGAAATTGGCATATAAGGAATTGGTCGATCTTGATGTTCGGCATAGGCTTGCCCCTTCTCCTTGCTACACCAAACCCTGAAGGTCGAGTACGGGACCTCCACTTGCTTGCAAAACCATTCCGGTGAACCTTCCCATTCGTCATACAGGTCGAGAATGAAACGGATAAAACCGTTGCTGTAAGTAGCTCGCCCGCCGCTATGAACCACCACAGCCCCGGCACAATGCGGGCTATAACGATGACCCTTCTCGCGACGTTCCCAACCTTGCGACTCTTTGGGACCGGCATCGGGGGCCGGGTGAATAGACGGACGTCCGGGACCTGCAAGTTCAAGCTTTGTCAAGGCCTCTTCCAACTGCTTTTTCCGTTCATAGACCTGTGTTCTATTTATTCCTGCAGCGTTACAGATCGTGAGCAAAGGGCCGTTTAAGTTTACCCTCATGTCAGAGGCATATTCTTTGATAATTTTGTCCAAGGCGATTAAAGTCAGCTTGCTATTTTTGAGATCTTCTTTTATATTCATAAGCGGGTATGGGTGGCTTTTTCGTTTGGTTTTGACACCTTCTTTATTACGAATTAGCCACCCTTTTTCAACCCCTTACCCGAGAATTTTCTCCCCCATCAGCCATATCTGCGGCCTGCCGCCGTAAGAAACAACCCTGAACAGATCCAAACTGCGGCTATCCGGGCTGGTGAGCTCAGCCGTATCGGCCCCAAGTCCTTGTTCAATCCTTTTCAGGGTCTGCTCTACCACTCCGTAGAACCGATCCGCTGGAACCAAAAGCCCGCCAAGGCCATGGTGGGTACGCCGGTGGTTGTAGTGTTCTACCCATCGTCCTATTACCCGGGCAGCATCGGTCAGATCCATGAACTCATCCTGCTCCACGCA
>Ga0255375_10227_pt1 | contig 10208 bp, 8 predicted proteins | sample ANMaggSeSYBR01H3_FD_182090 | JGI IMG/M metagenome (GOLD analysis project Ga0255375, IMG submission 182090) | Sediment cell enrichment communities from methane seep in Santa Monica Basin, California, United Staets - ANME aggregate JGI... | ecosystem: Environmental > Aquatic > Marine > Cold seeps >... | reverse complement strand
CTATATTTCCAGTTTATTCCCCAAGTGTTTTCAACGACTTTCTTATTTCTTTTTCACACTTTCGAAATGCACTTATAATTTCATTTCTATAAGGCTCTTTAAATATTTTGGCTTGTTCAATATATGCTTTGCATAAACATTCAAAAACCTCAGGAAATACCATATAATCTTCAACATGCATTTCAATGGCATTGCGGATACCATTCAATTTACGAAGGAGAACAAAAGGAAGGCCCATAGTGTCTATTTTATTTTGAAAATTTTTAATAGCGTTAATTGCTTTTTCATTTAAATCTGGCATTTTTACTATTTCTTATCCTTCATGCACCCGAACGTAAAGCTGAGTGGCTGGGCAACGATAACCGAAAAATTATGATAAAGGTAAAAACTACCGGTCAAATACTGCCTTTCAAAAACGGCACGGCTTTGCCCAGTCCATCTCAAGCGCCTGGTTCGGTGTTCTACTGTAATATTAACATGTTAAGGCTTATATTTATTTCGCTTGCGGCATCATCTGACTTAAAAAATTTGACATAGCATCTTAAAGTATGTATAAGTTTGAATAATGTAATGATGTATAATGTTTTATAATCTTTAATCACATTAGGATATAATGATGGAAAATTACTTAAACATTAGTCAAGCAGCAAAAATTCTCGGTGTAAGCACAGGAACCTTGAGAAGATGGGATAAAGCAGGAAAATTTCCTTCTCAAAGGCATCCGATTAATAATTACCGCATTTATAAAGAAGATCAAGTCAAATTTGTTGTCAAAGAAATGGGACAAGTATACTTAACCGACTATATTAATTCTTTACAATATCAAATTGATCCTTTTTTTGAGACAAGCCTCGGTAAACTATATAATGAAGATGTTATAACATTTTTTAAAAGTCTTGAGACTTCATCTGCTCAACTTATATTCGCCGACCCTCCATATAATATTAAAAAGGCTGAATGGGATACATTTGAATCCCAAAAAAAATATGTTGAGTGGAGCATGGAATGGATTAAAGAGGCACAACGAATTCTTGAACCACAAGGAAGTATATATATTTGTGGATTTTCTGAGATACTGGCTGATATTAAATGGGCTGCAAGCAGCCTTTTCAAAGGGTGCAAGTGGTTGGTTTGGTATTATCGTAACAAAGCCAATTTAACTAATGATTGGGGACGATCACATGAAAGTTTGTTGCATTTTAGAAAAAGCAAAAAAAATATTTTTAATGTCGATGATGTTAGAGTCTCATATAATCTTCATACCTTAAAATATCCTAAACATCCCCAGGCAAAGACATCGCAATATGGGAACGGAAAAACTTATGTTTGGACCCCTAATCCCAAAGGCGCGAAACCGAAAGATGTATTTGAAATTCCCACCTTATCAAATAGCTCTTGGGAAAGAGAAAAACACCCCACACAAAAACCTGTCGAACTGGTAAAAAAATGTATTCTTGCCTCTTCAAATCCAGAGGGAATGGTCATTGATCCTTTCGGCGGTTCTGGCACAACATATGCCGTTGCCGAAACTTTTAACCGAAAATGGTTAGGCAGTGAGACAAATGTTGAATATTGCAACATCATAAGAAGAAGGTTATTATAGTGCCGGTCATATGACTTGATACTTAATTTTGATCATACAGCACAGCGTCTTCATCCCAAAACCTATCTTCAAGCTCACGAATTTTCAGAATCAAACCTGCGCATGTTTTCGCAGTGACACAGGCAAAGGCACCGTCGAGTTGAATTAATAAGTTCGCCATAGTGAAATCGCAAGTACGTGAAATTTTATTCTTTAGTACAGCCCAACAAGTTTCTATTGGTTGCAACTCTGGATGGTACGGTGGTGTTCGCAAAATTTCGTGACCATTTTCTGCGGCAATCTCATCAAGATCGTATGTTGGAGATGGTGATATTTTGTTTAAAATCTCTACCATTTCAATCTTTAAGCAATCATCTCTTAATGGAATATTGTTTTGTGCTAGCCAAGATCGAATCTTCTCTGTTTTACAAGTGGCAGTCGGGGCAGAGTGTGCTGACAAGACATTATGATAAGCGGCATTGTCCATTATTATCAAAGACTTTGGAGGAATATTTGGAAGCAACCTTTCCCTGAACCACTTGGTGAATAATTCTTGGTTCATTTGACCATGATAATCACCCGTTTTTCTGGAACTTTTGAATGTTAGCTTTGACCCAGATACCCACCCATCTTTCGTTATCGCATTAATAATGATCAAACGATCCCCTTTACCTGTTGGCTTTTGTATCCACGGCCCATCATCGTCAAAATACCAAACAAAATCGTTGCTATGGTTTTTGTTTACATATGACTCGTCCAGATAGACTTCAGGGCGAACAACATCATTACCTTTTCTATTCGAGCGCTTTCTCCTAATGTAACGTTGTCGTGCCGCCACTACATAATCTTTTTCTTTGAGCCGTTGGGTGCGGGTTCCTTTACCAAATGTGAATCCCCAGCGATCAAGAGCTCGGCCTAATGTACGAATACTAAATTTCTGTTCGGGGTTAAGATCCTCAAGATATTTGCATAACATTTCAAGGGTGATGTGTGCCCCCTCCCTGTTAGCACTGCGAATATACTCTCTGGTAACCGTTTGCATTGAGTCCGATAGCGATCGTGGGGGGCGGCCCTTGTGAATTTTTCCTTGTTCCGTAAAAGTTATTCCTCTATTATGATCAGCCATCACTCGCTTGACCGTTGCAATGCCAACTCCTAACGCATTAACAACTCGCTCAACACTTGGGCTTGTCTGTTCTTGCGAATCATCCTTAGTGCGATCAAAATATTTTTTTAATGTAACTATCGTTTCTTTCTCTATTGGTGTCAGTGCTTTACCTTGAACAGTCATGTTTTGCTCCTTGAAAAAATTCTTCGGAGCGATTGTAATACATGATTTTTCTGAAAGTATCAAGTCATTTGACCGGCACTATAGCCTACTACCCTCCATATCACAGCAAGTACAACCCAATTGAACGAGTTTGGGGAAGACTGGAAAATCACTGGAATGGCGAGTTGCTTGATAGCGAGGAAAAAGTTTTGGGACTTGCGTCGACAATGTCATGGAAAGGGAATATGCCAACTATTGAAATGGTTGAAGAAAAATATGATTCCGGAGTAAAACTCACAAAGGATGAAATGCAAAATTATGAGCAACGCATTTTACGGCACCCTAAGCTCGAGAAGTACTTCGTCGATATCAATCCAGCATGTGCATGATTTATACAGAATTTTTGGATGATTTATTTTGGCCAACCGCCTTAATACTATTTGACTTCTTTCATGAATTGAATGTTAAGACAACTAACTCACCGAATTTGTTTCTTTACTATCAAAAAGATGAGCTTTTGAATCTTTTCTCAAGAAAAGAAACAAACTTATCTCAAGCTCAAGCGAATGTTATTTTGACAGTTCCAAATGTAGTTCCTGATGAGCATTATAAATGGAAATTGGCTGCCTTGAATGAAGAAAATCAATATCGTGAAAAAAGTCTCACTTCTCTACATGAGGAAATAGAGATAAGCTTGCCGCAACCATATACATTAAAATTAAAGACGGTTCCGAATAATGTACTGATAACTGTAAAAAGTAAACAAGATGTTCTTTACCATAAAAACTCAGATGATGAAGGGAATTTAGAAAAATTTCTGTATTTAAAACCGGGGGCAAAAAAGATAATTATAGCGGAAAAAGAGGGGTATATCTTACAACAATCTCTTTTGAGAGAAGAAAATAATGGAAAGCCATTTCAAATTGAACTCAAACCTGTACAAGCTCCCTCTGCTATCAAAATAAAGAAAAAATACGACACTTTTAAAAAAGTAGGAGGAGATCCTGAATCTTTGACGCTAACTATCATGAATAAACAGCAGGAGACAATCTTCAAGGGGCCTTTGAAATATGCTGAGTTTTTACCTGAAGATGCTTCAAGCTTTCAACTATCTGACAAAAATGATAAATATTATTTCAAGGCTGACAATGTGCCTCCTTCCACGAATGAATTGACAATTGACGTAAAACCAGACGCTAAAATTTTGGATGCTGTTCTAACGCTCAAACATAATAGGATAGCATTAGATAAAAAGGATAAAGTTATATTTTATCTTTTAAACGAGCCAAATCAATTTAAAATTAATAACAAAAAAGAATTCCAACTTGATAATCTGAAATTTCTGTACACTTACAACAAAGGCGCTTTTTCAATTGGCAATCTTGAAATGACCGTATGCTATCAGAGTCTTGAACCACAAGCAGTAACATTAAAACCAAGTGAGGCAGTGAACGGCATAATAAACATGTCGTTAGAATTGAAACCTATTTTACCTGAAGTGGTAATTGTTATTAGTGGTAACGGAAATACAACAAAAGATTATTGGGTTGAAGGCAGAGATGCAGTATTAAAACTTTGGAATAAAGTTAAAGCTAAAGGCAAAGTCTTTACAGCAACGGAAGGGAGCCTTGAAAGAATTGATAAAAAGAGGTCTCTTGAAACATATATGGAGGACAGTGTGGCAACAGATTATCATATTAATGAAGAAATAAAAAAAGCGCTGTCTCATTTCAATAAAAACAATGAATGTGACGAAACTGATCAAAAATATCTGGTTTATATAGGCAAGACAGAAACTGAAAATGAAATCTCATATAGCGGTGATGTTACTTTGTGCATCATTTCACCTGACCCTGAGCCTAAAAAGTGGAATCACCTTTGGTATCAAGCTGAAACGGAAACGGAGATAGGAAATAAGCTGTCAAAAATTTTGAAGGGACAACAATGAAAGCAATTAGGATATCGTTAGGATTAACCTTTATATTTATTTTATTTTTTACAGGCATAAATGTTTTTGCCGGAAAAAGTTATGATAAAATAGGTCGCCCGGTTCCGGGGAAGTATTTGAACCCATATGAATTAATGAAATTGCCAAAAATAGATTATTACTCCGACCAACTGTGGATGGTGGTATGTAACAGAGACTATGCTCCGATTTATAAAAAGCAGGGAGATGATACTCCTTTTCAACATGCGAATTACCTTGAAATTTTTCAAGTAAAAAAGCGGGATAAAAATCTTGTGTTCGTTCAGTCAGAAAATAGGAATGTTAAAGGATGGATGGATATGAAACATCTTATCCTGAAGAACAAAGCAGTCATAGACCCTTACACAAGCGTTTACCATAAGGTTTTTTTGAGAGTGAGACTTGAAAAGAAGACCGGAGATGAACAGGGATTGAATTCTTTGCGATTCCGCAAGGGTCCGGGAACCGGAAAAGAATCTCATTCAAAGAACAATTCTAACACTCAGTTTGATTTCCTGACTAAAAAACAGGAAGTTGCTCAGGTGGGAAGTCTGTTTTTTTATGTTTACGGAGTTCATTTCAACGATGAAAAAGAAGATTATCAAGATGCTTCCAAGTTTAAAGATGCAGATTATTTTCTCGTTGGTCAAAAAGCTTCATTCACACTTAACGATATCAAGAAGGATGTCATCAGTGGATGGATTCCAAGACAATCTGCTATATTATGGGATACCAGACAGGCATTGGAAAAGATTGCCAATCGTTCTAAAGAGGATTGGGATGCCCATAAGTTCAAAAGTCGTAAACTTTCAAATATTTATTTTAACCGTGGAAATGATGAAGAAAAACAAAATTTTTTAAGAAAGTATTCAAGTAAAATTGTGCGTGATAACGGAGAAGGTCCGCCTGAAAGCGGACAAACTTTACGGAATGTTGTCCTCGGAACAAAACATGAATACAACGGAGTGGTATCTGAATATATCGGTTTTACCGGACGTTCATATCAGAATACAATGCCTTTAAACGGATCAGAAAAACAGCAAGATATTTTAGCTATCCTTCATGAAAGCATTAGGAACGTGGAAATATTCTTTTTAGTTGATGCAACCCTGAGTATGGGCCCGTGCCTTAAAACTGTTGCAAAAGTTTCACAGGAAATTAAAAATGAACTCGAAGGCAAAGATATTAATGCTGTATTCCACGGCGCAGTCTATCGAGATGAATCAGATAAAACGGCAAGATATCAGGAATGGGACCCTGATAAAACGCCCTCAATTTCTGATTGGTTTGATAATATTAAGGCATTCAGTGAAAAAGATGATGATTATCCCGAAGATCTGTTCAATGCAATTATTCAAGCAATAGAAAATTGGTCTGACCGCTATGTTCATCGCCTTTCAGTGAGAATAATGGTAATTCTCGGAGATGCAGGTAATCGTGATAATTCTATAAAAAAGAAAGAAGTCGTAAGAAATATAGAAAAGAATATGATAATTCCTTTTGCGATTCATTTTGAGCATCCTTGTAGAAGTGAGAAAAAAGAAAAATGCGATTCGGAAAAGGAGGCAATGCAGAAGTTCATTGACCAGCTAAATGAAATCGCAAATGAGGAAGTACAGAGCATTCCGGGAGATAAACTTTTTTGCAACATCAATCAATATATTGTTTCTATTATAAATACCCTTGATAAAATAATGAAGGATATGTCGGCAATAAGACTCGGACAAAAATCATTTTGTGAATTTCTATGTGAAATAGGATACGATTCATGTCCTAATTTGATTCAGGGATGTAAAAAATCGTGTGTCAGTGAAGAAAAATTCAAGCAATACATTTCAAAATATCAATGTACCCCCAAAGCTACTTCAGCTAAAAAGACAAGCGGTAACCTCGGAATTTTCTTAACTTATCTGGATTATATGAAGAAGACTGATCCTGAACTTTACAAATTTCTTATGAATCGCCCTAAAATGGCTTTTAGTGAAGGCTTTATGGCAGTGGAAAAAAAATGAAAAAGACATAACACGACCGGTTTTATTATTAGGTCGTTATGAACTGGGTAAGATAGAAGACTCAATAGAGGACCTTACAACAATGTATCGAAACTGTGAAGATAGTCAAAATCATGATTTTATAAGAGATGCACTGTCCACAATATTGGGGGAACTTTTACAGACAGACCCTGAAGTTATTCGCCTTAAACAACTTGAAGGATGGTTTGGTAAAGCTTCAGAATTGTTGGTCGGATCTGAAAGAAGTTTTTTAGGGGTAGAGGAATTGATGAGCAAGATGTGTGAAAATAGGGAAAAATTATGGGTACCTTTTCTTGGTAAACTTGAAGAAGCTAGAGATAAAATAAATCAAATTAAGCATGAACGGAACTCATCAAGAACTTACTTAGATCTTACCAAATATCCTTATTACTGGATTTACCCTGAAGAAATATTTCCTCGTCCTACAGGTAATAATTAATGAGAAAACATATTGAAATTCTTTGGTTAATATTCAAAAGAGAAATATTACCATCAAGTGATGGCACAGGATTCAAACAATGGGTAACTTATCGCCTTCCTTTTTTCTATTCGCCGATTTTAGGCATAATATTCCTGCTGACGCTTGTTTCCTACGCAGGACTTTGCCTGATCGGAGCTGAACAGAATCTTGAAAGGCGTTTGGAGTCTTTCAGGAGTTCTTCTTTTTCCGCCCTTTTTGGCAAAGGTTATTTTTACATACCTGAAAAGAGTGAAGATGGTGGCGATAATTTTTCAAATCTTTGCCGTTGGATGGAAATTACTGTTGATGAAATTCCTAATTTATCACACAGATCGAAACTTCCCGAAGAGAAAAAAGTATTTAGCAATGTCAAACCTTTTTCATGGATTTATCTTAATATTAGAATTGACAATGGTAACACTCAGGAACATTTGCTTTTTCAGAGAGGAATGGGGCTGCCACTATATGGCGAATATGCGGATGAACCGCTTATTATGGAAATTAAAGACAAAGATGGAATCGTTAAAGGAAATTTTCCCGACAGATCAGAAGAAGGAATTATTGTCTCTGTTGAGGGTATGAAAAGATTCGGATGGCAAAGAAAGGAAGAATATCCCGATTTTCTATGGGTCAAACTATCCAGCAACCGTTCTCTAAAGGAAGACAAAGATATTCCGCTTCGATTGTGTGTAGTAAAAAAACTTCCCTATCAATTTAGTTATATTTTATCTATGAAGCAATTAAACTTATTAAAGACCAAATATTATTATGATGAAATAAGACAATTTGAGTTAGGCTTAATCAATGGGTATTCTCAGATCATCTTAAATGAAGCTAAAAAATCTCTGCCGCTCATCAGTGATATTTCAAAGCCGTATTTAAAAGGAACTACTGATACCGTAAGGATAAAATTGAAAGAACCTGTTAAACGAATTGATATTTTAGAGAAGATTCTTAATAAAGACACAGAACTCTTTATGGGGTCTTATACCTATGATTTGAAGAAATTCAAAGGCGCAATATTTCATTTGAATTTTGAAGTAAAAGAGAATTTTATTTGGAACAAAGAACATATTTATGCGATTCAAAATTTTATGGATATTAATCGTGTCACAGTTGAAGGAGAACTTGTCGAACTCCTTAGCGAAATGATGAATACTCAGAAAAATTTGAAGAAATTACAGTATCTTTTTAGAAACATTCCTCCTGTTATAGGAATTATTTTGCTTTTATTTTTCACTGTTGTGCTTCATAGCCGAATGAACCGACTCGGAATCAAAAGGATACTTGGGACACCTGATTCCATATTGGTTTTAGTTTATTTTTTTATGGGATTATTTCTTATAACTGTAAATTTTTTTGCGTCGCTTTTTTTAATAAATTATGTGTACAATCCTATTGGACTTGAAGTAATTATTAATTCTTCGGTCTTCAATCTGTTTTTCAAAATATTTTTATATACTGAACTTGGTTTTTTGATACCTGTATTATATTTTCTCTTATCCTTTCAACCATCTGAAATGATAGCTTATAAATCATAACATAATAAAGGTGTTTGAGGTAAAATTGTGAAATTCAAAAAGTAAATTTCTTTTTCACTTGAAAGATATTTGTAAAACTTTCCGAAATGGCTCATGTCTTAATTTTATTGGAGAAATGGGGATTAGAGAAGAATCTCTTACGTTTATTACGGGAAAATCAGGCGTAGGTAAAAGTACGTTGTTAAATATACTTGGGCTTCTTGATCTTGCTGAATCAATAAACAATAATTCTTTTTTGAAGTTTAAATATAATGATGAAGAGTTTTTTGACTATTTAAAAAAAATATCCAACGCAGAAAAAACATTATTTCGGCGATCATATTTCGGATTTCTTCCTCAAGGCGATCATCTTTTAAATACCCTTTCAATATGGGAAAATCTTATGTTGGTCGCTCAATTACCCCAAAAACCCAACGACTCGAAAGTTTCGACAGAAATTGATAATGTATTGAAAAAGGTGGGACTTGAGTTAAATGATAACAGACTTAATCTTAGCCCGTTTAATCTTTCCGGTGGACAAAAACAACGTTTATCGTTAGCGAGAGCAATACTTTGTGAACCCAAAGTCATTTTTGTTGATGAACCTACCGTATATTTAGATGATGATTCAGTAGAATTAAGTGTAAAGCTATTTATTGAATGTATTTCTAAACATAAGTGTAGTGTAATCATCGTATCACATGAATTTAATAAGTTGTGGTCTTTTTTTAAAAAAGAGCGGAGTAATATTAATGCGGAACGAATTCACTTAAAAAATTCGGAGAAGAATGAATCAGATGTTTTTTGGTGTATCGAAAATGTGAAGACCGTAAAAAGAAAAACATAACCACGCTGGAGCGGTCGGCGGAGGTCAGGTTCTCGTTTGAAGTTGTTTGCTAAATCCCCGCCGCCGTTCAGGTTGAACATTAGCCCTTACCCTCAATTACCACAACAAGGAAGCATGAACGACAAAACTAGGTTGGAGAAAGTACAAATTTTCGCGGACATATTTGGGAAGCTACTTATCCCTGTTCTCGTCGTATTGGTGCCTGTCATGTGGGCACAACATCAGGATAAAATATTACAACAAAAGAAAGAGCATGAATTGGAGCAAAAGTATATAGAAATTTTCTACAACGATATTACCAGTGAAAAATCGGATCGCCGTAAGTTAGCGGAAGTCATACTAAGGGAGCTCAAACCCGAGCTTCAGATAAAGCTTGCTCGTGCATTAGCTTTGCTCTATCCCGGTCGTGGTTTACAGTTATCAGCAAACTTAGCCAGTGATACCACTCAGTCAGCGAAAATAAGAAGTTCAGCTCAAGATACTGCATTTCGTATCGCGGGACAATTTGTAATAGTATCCCCTTTAGAAGA
>Ga0255375_10225_pt1 | contig 10254 bp, 8 predicted proteins | sample ANMaggSeSYBR01H3_FD_182090 | JGI IMG/M metagenome (GOLD analysis project Ga0255375, IMG submission 182090) | Sediment cell enrichment communities from methane seep in Santa Monica Basin, California, United Staets - ANME aggregate JGI... | ecosystem: Environmental > Aquatic > Marine > Cold seeps >... | reverse complement strand
GGAGTATCGGCTTGATTTGGCGCCGGGTCTGGGTTGTAATCAATAATTTCACCGCTTGGGCTCACGTTGAGCGTATAAAAAACTGTACTACCATCAAATGCCACCCCAGCGCCTACACTATCGCCAGCATAACTGACCATGGTCTTCCAGTGCAAATAGTCTGACCAGACCGTGTAGATGCAGTAGCTAATTGACATGTTGGTACCCATAGCAACGTTCTCTTGTATGCCGTGATCCCAGGCTGTGGTACCGTCTGAGCGGGTGTGAGTCCAGTATCCCAGCGAAGCCATATAGTTGCTGTGTGACTGTGCGAAATCCATAAGATAGCTGTCGATGCTGTATGGAGTAAGCCCTAATGATTGACGCAGCGCATTGACGCCGGCGATAAGGTCGTAAGCATTTCCTGCCTGTGCCTGGACGGCCGGGGTGGGAAAAGAGATTAACAAGATGCTGAGCAATAGAAGAGCGTTGATTATAATTTTGCGCATAATGTGCCTATTATAGCTGGATTTAACCTTTTCAAGGTAATTTCCAATTCGGTGCTTATTTTACTGTATATTGGGGACAGGGCAATATCCAATTAAACAAAATCTTCTTTGTGGGCTCTATATGCATGGGAGTTGGGTTAATTAAAATGCTTTGATTTGTGATGCGAATAGTGTATATTTATATAAAGGTCTTGTTCTTTATAAGGAGGTCTGATGTATAAGCATGCCAAGGGTTTAATACTGGTATTGATGATCACAGGGGTCTTATTGAGTGCTTGCGGGGGAACTCAAACAACTGCAATCCCTGCAGAACCACAACCAATCGAGGCAATTGTAGATGAAGTCACGGAAGAAAGTGCGCCAGCGCAAGTCCCAGAGCCTTCACCGACTTTCACTTTAGAACCCCCGCCGACAGCCGTGCCAGATGTTATCCTGTGGGAGGATGATTTCGCGGATGTGAACAGCGGCTGGGAGCGATACCGCCGGTTTGATGGCATATTGGATTATGAAAATGATATTTACCGCATGTATGTTGACGGTCCAGATAATTTTTTCTGGGTCTCCTATGATTGGGATTCAAATGACATGATCATTGAAGCAGAATTCACCCAGGTGGATGGGCCTGATAACAATCTCTTTGGTTTGATGTGCCGATATAATAGCAACGACTTGACTGCGTATGTCTTCGTGATCAATTCCCAAGGAGAATATAGTTTGGGCACGATGGAGAACATGCAATTTACACCCCTTGCTGGAGGTGAACTGACCTACAGTGAGGTAATCAAGCCTGTTCACGAGATGAATGTCATTCGGGCTGCTTGTGTTGGCGGAACGCTTGGAATGTGGGTCAATGGGCAGCTTTTAATTGAGCTGAGCGGTCATTTCTTTGAAGGAGATGATTTTGGTCTGGTTGCGGCGACATATGAAGGAGCGGGCACTGATATTCACATTGATAATTTGCGTGTGATCGCCACCGAATAAGTTTTTGCTCACTCAACATATTTCCTGCCCGCTATCACTTGTTCAGCAGATTAAGATAAGTCTTTAGCTTGTATTCAGAAGTTGGCGGTAGTTTCATCTTGTAAGAACAGAGACCGCCCACTTGGACCGCGCTGATAAACTACATCTTGGTGGATATGTTTGAGCCGTTTTCTGGGAAGAACAATGATAAACTTCAGGGAGCATTTGACAAAGCGATGTGCCTGAAAATTATTTTAGCGAAATTGTTGATTTGAACCATCATGGAGGAATTGTATGCTGGATGTGAAATTGATCCGGGAGCAGCCTGAGCTAGTCCGCGAGGCAATGCGTAAACGCTATCAGGACCCTACGCCCGTTGACCAGGTTTTGAAATTTGATGATGAACGCCGCACTATCATTCAGGACGTTGAGGTGAAACGCTCTGAGCGCAATAAGGTCTCAAAAGAGATCAGCCGTATGAAGGAACAAGCTGGGCGTGAGAGCAAGATTGAAGCCATGCGCCTGTTGGGAGGCGAGATCAGCGCTTTGGATGAAAAACTGAAGGAAGTGGAGACTGAACTTCTGGCAGCTGCCTCAATCATTCCTAATATCCCGGATGCAGATGTACCCATCGGCGAGGACGATAAAGATAATGTGGTCATACGCACGGTCGGTGAGCAGCCTGCTTTCGATTTCGCTCCCCAAGCGCATTGGGACATTGGGCCTGCCTTAGGCATTATTGATTTTGAGGGTGGAGTTAAACTGGCTGGCTCACGGTTTTACGTTCTCAGCGGGGCAGGCGCCAGGCTGCAGCGTGCCCTTATTTTCTGGATGGTAGACCTGCACACGCGCCAGGGTTATCTTGAGAAATACCCTCCTTTCATGGTGCGGGGTGACATTCTCTTTGGAGCAGGTCAGCTGCCTAAATTTGAAGGAAACCTTTATAAAGACCATGAAGAAGACCTGTGGCTGGTACCAACAGCCGAAGTGCCGCTGACGGGCTTACACATGGATGAGATCATCAAGGAAGAGGAACTGCCGCTGCATTATACGGCTTATACGGCTTGCTTCAGACGTGAAAAAATGAGCGCGGGCAGGGACGTGCGCGGCATCAAACGCGGGCATCAATTTGATAAGGTCGAGATGTATAAATACTGCCTGCCGCAGGATTCTCCCGCAGAGCATCTATCAATGCTGGCGGATGCGGAGGAAACAGCGGCTGCATTAGAGCTGCCTTATCGGGTTCTTCTGCAGTCCACTGGTGATCTGGGCTTTGGTTCGCATAAGACCTATGACATCGAAGTCTGGGCAGCCGGCTGCGGGGAGTGGCTCGAAGTTTCTTCTGTTTCCAATATTGGCGAATTCCAGGCCAGACGGGCGAATATCCGCTACCGTCCGAAGGATGGGGGCAAACCGGAATTTTTACACACACTGAATGGCTCTGGTTTGGGGCTGCCGCGTACGCTGATCGCTGTTTTGGAAAACTATCAACAGGCTGATGGCTCGGTGATCGTGCCGCAAGTACTCCGCCCTTATATGGGCGGTATCGATGCGATTGGGGCGAAATAATGCCTACCTGGCTGCAGACAAGTTTATTGGTAGTTGTGATCATTGGTCAGCTGATCGGTTTCTTCGGCTTGTTTCTGGTATTCTTCCCCGGTCTTACCATTATCTGGATTTCACAGTTGGCATGGGCAATTGCAAATGGATTTAATCACAGTCATGAACCATGGCAGTTTGCACTGACAATCGCAATTTTTGTGATAAACACAGTTCTGATGGTTGGCGGGTCACTGATAGATAATGTCTTTATGGCAGGGGGCGCTCGCAAACAGGGCGCTGCCTGGTGGGGGATAGGTTTGAGCTGGATTGTAATGCTCCTGTCCAGTATTTGGATAACACCTTTAGGCGGATTGGCTGCTGCTTTATTGGTCTTGTTTATAGTGGAATGGATCAGGATCAAAGACTATAAGAAAGCCTTTGGTTCGATGCGTTCAATGGCGACAGGGTGCGGTTGGTCTGCGGTGGTACGTCTTGGGATTGCCTTGCTGATGGTGGTTTTATGGATTGTCTGGGTGGTTTTGCTTTAACTGAGCTAAAAATTCTCAGCAACGTGCTTTGAGGATACATGAAGATAATAAAATACCGGATTGAGTAGCGGAACAGGCTTAAGACGATAGAAACTTCACGCAAAGCCAACTTCGCCCAATGCTCCTGCATTGGGCATACGACTGAGGCGCCTTGAGGCGCTTTAACCTAAGGGGGGGTGTGTAGAAAACGTTGCGATTCTTGCGAATCATGCAAAAAAAATGCTATCGTAGGGGCAGACCTGCGTGTCTGCCCGAATACCAATTTCTGGGGGTGTGTGTAGAAATCGTTGCGATCCGAAGGACGTGCCCACCCTGGACACGATACTGCGAAAACCCCATTTCATGCCTATTATGTCAAAACCAGAACCTTTAAGTGCTTGGTGAAAGTCTTACTGAATATGATAGGTTGGGGGATCTGCCTACGAACTAATTCTTTGTTTATTCCCCCGTTGACCTTGCCTGCCTGGCAAGGTATAAAGCAATCGACCCGGCAACGGAAGCGTTGAGTGACCCCACGTTACCGACCATTGGTATACGCAAAAGCTCGTCGCAGGATTTTCGCACTAATCTGCGCAGTCCCTGGCCTTCATTGCCAACAACCATGGCAATTCCCATGTTCATGTTTAGCTGTTCAGGAAGTTTTGATCTTGGGTTTTCATCAAGCCCGATAATCCATGCATCAGCTGCTTTGAGCCTTTCCATAGCTTGGGCAAGATTGTACTGGGCAATTAAGAGGTGCTCAGTAGCACCAGAGGATGCAGTCACCACAGCCGGGGTGACCAGCGCACTGCGAGCAATAGGAATAACGATGCCGTGCACGCCCATTACTTCAGCAGAACGCAACAGTGTACCCAAATTCTGCGGGTCCTGAATAAGATCCAGAACCAGGAAAAAAGGTGCTTCGTTTTGGGCTTTACTATGTTTGAGAATGTCGGAAAGGGCGGCGTATGGATAAGCACTGGTTTCCATAGCAATACCCTGGTGATTGGCATAGATATTGTCCAGGTGATTGCGCGGCACCTGCTCGGTCATTATTTCGCGTTCTCGGGTTAGTTGGATAATTTGGCGCAAACGGCCTTCGGCCTTCAGACCCTTTGCAATCCATAAGCGGAAACAATGCCGGCGACCGGCCTTCAGTAGTTCATAAACCGGGTTTCTACCGGTGATCCATTCCTTCAAGTTCTACCTCCAGGACCAGGTTGTACCATCTTTTGAGTCCTCGATGGTCACACCTAGCTGAGCAAGTTTGTCGCGCAGCATATCTGATAGCGCCCAGTTCTTCTGCTGGCGTAGTTCGCTGCGCAGTTCGATCAGAAGATCGATGAAGGGGTCTGCTGAGGAGAATGCTTGCTTTTGAGCTATTAATTCGAGTCCCAGTACACCTGTTAATTCGTTGAAAATCTCTTCAGCAGCCTCTAATTGTTCGGCAGCAGCGCCATCGCTGCGAGTTTGATTGATGGCACGTACAAGGTCAAAGATAAATCCGGAGGCAGCTGCGGTATTAAAATCATCATCCATGGCAGCCAGGAATCTGGTTTTGGATTTTTGTGCCTGCTCATTGAGCTGTTTGATGGAATTTTCGTCCAGTCCCGGCGCGTTTGGCAAGGCTGGGCGCTTGACATTGATCAGACGCTCGTATGCACGCCTGGTTTGTTCAATGACTTCCTCGTTGAAGGTGAGCGGGCTGCGATAACCGGCATTGATTACCAGCAGGCGCATGAGATCACCGGGATACTTGGACAGGAACTCGTCGATGGTGATGAGGTTGCCAAGGGATTTGGACATTTTTTCTCCCTTGAGCTGCAGCATGCCATTGTGCATCCAATAGCGAGCGAAAGTTTTACCGGTGAGTGCTTCGGTTTGTGCGATCTCATTTTCGTGGTGGGGAAAGACAAGATCATTCCCGCCGCCGTGGATATCAATTTGCTCGCCGAGGTGATGTAAGTTCATGGCTGAACATTCGATATGCCAGCCTGGGCGGCCTTTACCCCAGGGACTGTCCCATGCCGGTTCGCCTGGTTTTGCAGCTTTCCAGACTGCGAAATCCATAGGATTCTCTTTGCGTTTATCAACTTGAATACGCGCGCCTGCGTTCATGTCTGCCAATTTTCGGCCAGAAAGTTTGCCATAATCCTTATCTTGCTGCACACGGAAGTAGACATCACCATCAACTGTGTATGCCGAATCGTTTTCCAGCAATCTTGATACCATTTCGATGATGAAATCCATCTCTTCGGTTGCGCGTGGATTGATGGTTGCAGGTTTGATATTCAAACCCTGAAGGTTCTGTTTGAAATCATTGATATATATCTCGGCAAGCTCGTATGGGTCTGATCCCATTTTATTAGCCCGATCAATGATCTTATCGTCCACATCTGTAAAGTTCATAACATAGCGTACATCATAGCCGCAGTATTCCAGATAGCGCCGTGCGATATCGAAGACCAGTGCCGACATAGCATGACCTACGTGTGCTTTGTCATAAACTGTTGGGCCGCAGACGTACATGCGCACCTTGCCGGCTTCTATGGGTTCAAAGGTTTCTTTTTCACGGCTCAGCGTGTTATAGATGCGTAATGGCATTATTCTTTCTCCATGATATGCAGATTAATCTTTTACAGGTTTAGCGAAGACCATGCGGCCGGCAGCCGTCTGCAGTACCTTTGTGACCGTTACTTTGATAGTCTTATTGATGTTCTTTTGGCCGTTTTGAACGACGACCATTGTGCCATCATCAAGATATCCAACACCCTGGCTGAATTCCTTACCTTCCTGGATAACCTTTATTGCTAAGGTTTCACCAGGCAGCAGAATGACTTTCACGGCGTTGGCAAGGTCGTTGATATTTAGTATTTTAACGCCCTGAAGCTCTGCAATCCGATTTAAGTTAAAATCATTGGTCAGGATCGGGCAGCTGAGTTGTCGTGCGAGGATGATCAGTTTTTCATCAACTTCGCGAATCCCTTCAACATCAATATCACTGATCGTTACAGGCATGGACTTGTCCTTTTGAAGTTCAGACAGGACTTCCATGCCGCGTCGGCCGCGCTGACGGCGTAAGTTATCTGCGGAATCGGATACATATTGCAATTCGTTGAGCACAAAACGCGGGATTAATAGTGTCCCAGGTACAAAACCTGTTTTTGCGATGTCCGCAATGCGGCCATCGATTATTGCGCTGGTATCCACCAGGATACGGCGTTCAGGATCACTTTTACCGCGGCCGCTTCGAGATGAACCCTTTCCCGATATGGATCTGAAAACGCTGAGGAAGTCTCCCTGGCGCATCACAAATAGTGCGATACCTAAATAACTAAACAGTAAAACTCCAACAAAAGGCAGGATGTCTCCGAAAAGGTGAGGCAGGAGGGAAAGGGGATAGGCTAATAATGCTGCGGTGATCAAGCCGATGATCAAACCCATTAAACCGCCTATGAGCGTCTGAGCTGATGTTGTCTTGAAAAGTTTGCGAAGTGTTTGCAGTGGTTTAATGGATATCCATGGCGCGATAAAAAAGCCCAAAATGCCACTCAGGAGGCTTGTGATAATTGAAACCACAGGGGCTGTAAGGGGATTTGCCGTCCAAAATTGATCTATTAATGTGTTAAGCGGTGAGCCGATAAAGGCGCCAATAATTCCAAATAGAATTAAACCAACAATGCGAGAAATAAGTTCTATGTTCATATAACTCCTTTGTTAAGGTGCAGATAAAAATAAATGAATAAGTACCAAATACATTAATATGATAGCATGGTACGTGCGATGCGTCAATTGCATTATGTATAAAGTATATAAGTAGTTTTGGCAAATACAGAGATAGAGTTTGAAATATTGAGCGCTCTCCTATATAATAGTTCTAAGTTAAAGATAATTATTGTATTTTCCAGGCAACGATCACAAGGATTATTGAGAACATGGAATTAACACCAGATACCTTACTACACGATCGATATAAGATCCTCAACAAACTTGGCCAAGGAGGCATGGGTGCTGTCTATTTGGCTTATGATACGAGGCTTGAATCACAAGCCGCGGTGAAGAGTAACTTCAACCCCGCGCCAGAAAGCGTTGAACAGTTCCTGCAGGAAGCTCGATTGCTGGCTTCACTTAAGCATCCGAACCTGCCGCGCGTAATCGATTATTTTGTAATTGAAAATGAGCAGTACCTGGTCATGGATTTTATTCCGGGGGATGATTTGAGCAAGCGCTTGAAAACAAGTGGAGTTCAGGATCTTGAAAAGGTGCTTAACTGGGCAGATCACCTTTGTGATGCGCTTAACTATCTGCATAAGCAGAAACCAGCGGTAATCCACAGGGATGTTAAACCAGCCAATATCAAGATAACGCCAGATGGAGAGCTCTTTTTAGTAGATTTTGGCATTGCCAAAGCTGCCGGGGCTGCGCAAGAGACAGCTTCTGGTGCGGCTGGATATACACCCGGTTTTGCACCACCTGAGCAGTATGGTCAGGGGCGGACTGGTCCTTATTCTGACCAATACTCTCTGGCGGCGACAATTTATGCACTTTTGGCGAAAGCAAAACCGGCTGACAGCATCCAAAGAGTAATGGGAAAAGCTTCTCTTTTACCGCTGAGCGATTTTAACCCAAAGATACCAGCCTATATTGCCGATGCGATCATTAAAGCACTTTCGCTACAACCTGAAGACCGTTTTAAATCAATTGCTGAGTTTCGCAAGGCTCTGGCGAATCCCGATTTTAGACTATCGGACGATGAGCGCAGCCTGCGGACCTCAACAGCGACGAAACTGGAAGCATTGCGAAACATCCCCGGCGGTGCGAGTGCCCCAACAGTGCTGGCGGGAAAGAAAGAACGTAGCAAAAAGGGCCTCCTGATTGGCTTAGGGATTGGGGGGGCGACCTTGGGAGTGATCTTGATCGTAATTGTAATTGGGCTGTTTCTTTTTGTCTTGCCTGGAGCGCCTTTTACATTGGGTAAAGTATCAACAGCAGTCCCTTCCGTTCAACAGAATACACTGGTTATCCCCACGACAGCATTGCCAGACTCACCTACACTTGCACCCACTGACATTCCTCCGACAGCGGCAATGTCTGAGCCTACTGCAACTGATGAAGCACCCTTGGCAGAAACCCTGCCGCTAGAGCTGATTGGCGAGTCAGGTCGGATCGTTTTCGTCAGTGACCGGGGAGATGGCTCGATACAGCAGATTTGGACAATGCGCGTTACTCGTAATGCCGCCGGAGAAATACTAACTGATGATTATGAACAACTGACTTTTGGGTCGGGGAATAAGGACCATCCAGTTTGGTCACCAGATGGAAGTCAGATTGCTTATTCGGCACCAGGCGATCCTGGTAATGGTTTGTATATCTGGGTGATGGATTCCGATGGCGGGAATCCACAAAATATTTCCAATCATACAGGCGATGAATTTGACCCAGTGTGGATGCCGGATGGCAATTTGATTGTCTTTACATATCATTCACGTACGGATGGAAGCAAAAAGATCTACCAGCTTTTTTGGGTCAAACCCGATGGTTCTGGACGAATACGTATCAGTGAAGACTTTGTGGAATCTCAAGCCACCTTTAGCCCGGATGGAAAATATCTTGTGTTTGTGATCAGCGCCAGTTCTCATAACTATCTTTTTATCCGTAGTGACTATGACGGTTTTACGATCCCTGAGAAATTCGACGTGCGTGCGATCTTTGGGGAATTGGGCGAGGTTGCCGATCCTGAGTTTTCGCCGGACGGCAAGCAGCTTGTCTACACACGCATGGAAGGCAGCTCAAGCAGGATTGTCCTCATCACTTTCTCTGAAGTTCACCGTAAAGGCGCACGCGATATTCAGGAGTTTGATGTCAGCACAGAGAAAAGCGACATGTCTCCTGCCTGGTCTGCAGATATGCGCTGGTTAGCATTTACCTCAACGCGTGATGGGGGTGATTTTGAGGTTTATATTATGACCACGGCGGGTCGCCCGCAGATAAACCTGACTAATCGTCCCGGGGTTGATAAATCGCCTGATTGGAAGCCGATTCCCTAAAAAGGTTTTTCGATTAAATATAAAAAACAGCGGACTGAGTAACAGTCCGCTGTTTAGTTTTAATGCACCGCAAGCTGCTTGTTGTGCAACCATTGGGATTGGAAGGGGAAATGCTCGACAAGGATTTCATTGCCCTGGATAATACCCAGGCGGGGATTGGTGATACGGTCCTGGTGAACCGGGAGGGCAATGGGGCACGACAGGTGCTCAAGAATCCGGATGCCTGCGTGATCTCGGTGATTGTTGGCATCGTGGATTCAACCTATCTGACGTATTGACAATTAACATATAATTCGCAACGAACCTGTCCCAAGCACAGACGATCCTTTGACCAGTGCATCAAGCCCCGATATTCATCCTCGCATTCCTATCCACATACCTCTGTACAATTCAGGCGAAATATATGGTAATATTGTTCCGCAATTAGGAGATTTAATTATTATTTGAATTTGGTACCAAAGAAGATATTGATATTCATACCAAGGCTTTCAAGGAATAAATTGACACGATGACTGAGCTCACGAACATCCTTTCGAAGCCATGCGGTCGCTGCCAGGCTGGACATAAACAGCTGCAGCTTGTAACACTCATGACCTGGCTGGATGACGAACTTATTACCGTGCCTGATTTTCCCGCATGGATCTGTGATATATGCGGTCACCGCAATTATGATACGCGTGCCCTCGCACA
>Ga0255375_10224_pt1 | contig 10323 bp, 12 predicted proteins | sample ANMaggSeSYBR01H3_FD_182090 | JGI IMG/M metagenome (GOLD analysis project Ga0255375, IMG submission 182090) | Sediment cell enrichment communities from methane seep in Santa Monica Basin, California, United Staets - ANME aggregate JGI... | ecosystem: Environmental > Aquatic > Marine > Cold seeps >... | reverse complement strand
CATTCGCCAATACCGGTTTTGCCGGTTTCATCCGCTAAAGAGATAAACCAGGAATCTTTCTTTTGTAAAACACCTCTTGATGTTCCGGCAGGGAAATTAAAGTTTAAAGTATACTTTTTGAAATCAGCTTGAAGCATAGCAGGATGGCTTTAAAATAAGAGTCCGATCCCAAAACTGAGCGAAAACAATAAACTGGCGATGGCAAGCTTCCTGAGGTAGGGGTCAAGTTCTTCGGGGATGGTATTTTTGAAAACCACTACCACATTCATCCATAACATTGGAATAGTAAGTAAAAACAACATTTGGAAAGGAGAGTGATAATTAATAAGCATATAGGTTAACCCGGCAAAAACCGATCCTGCTAAAAGTGAAAAATGGTACCACCTGGCCTTTTCAATTCCCATAATAACTACCAGTGTATTTTTGCCCGATTGCTTGTCGTTAACCCGGTCGCGCATATTATTCAGGTTTAACACACCTGCACTTAAAAAGCCCACAGCCGTTGCCGGAAGTAAGACTTCCCAGCTAAATGATTGTGTATTTAAAAAATAAGTGCCGATTACACCTGTGAGGCCAAAAAACAAAAACACAAACAGGTCGCCATAACCAGAATAACCATAGGGGCTTTTACCAATCGTATATTTTACAGCGGCAGCAATAGCGCCAAGTCCGAGTACCAGAAATATTAAGACATATAAAAAGGGTATGCCTTTGGTTCCCTCATAAATCAGCCAAAGTCCACTGCTTAATGATAAGAGCATAAACAGGATAACAACCTTTTTCATGGATTTTGGTTGGATAATACCACTTTGAACAGTTCTTACAGGGCCTACCCTTTTAACGCTGTCAACCCCATGTTTTGAATCACCATAATCGTTAGCCAGGTTCGAAAGAATTTGTAAAAACAAAGTAGTTAGAATAGCAAGCAGGCTAACTTTCCAGCTAAACCCTCCGTCGTAATAGGCTACAAAACAACCTAATGCAACACTGCTAAGTGCCAGTGGCAGGGTCCTTAACCGGAATGCTTGTATCCAGGGTTTAAGATTCATTATATTTAACTAAACTTTTAATAATGGTGATGAATGCTTCGGTTTCAGTGATTAAAGGTTCCACTTTATCTTTAGTAAGTGTAACCATATCGCCATAATCACCTGAATGCCTTAAGTCAAAAATCATGGAATAAAATTCACCAAACCGTTCTTTAATTATTCCAGTTTTAATAAAATGAAGATGAAACAAACTTCTAACTCCTGAATGGGTTTTCGTAATAATTGACTTACTTAAAAACAAGGCATTAACAGAATAAAAACTTGCGTAATATAGTCTATTTATAACAGCATTCCACTTACCTTTTTCTGATAGAATAATAGCATCTTCGAATGTATCGATAGCTCTTTCAATCCTATATTTTATCAATTCTTCTTTGGAATAATTCATATGCTAACTCCATCCTGCTTAATAAATTGATAAAGGGGCGATAAAGATAATTTTTGCCATTCATCTTTATTATGTACAATCGTACTAAAAATTTCATCTGTCTCCAATTCTGCATAAAAAAGTTTTCTTCGAATAATTCGCCAAACTTCCCACTCGTCTTGTTTTTCCGTTAAAATTAAAAAATCCCAATCCGATTCTTTTTGAAAATCACCTCTTGCACGAGAACCAAAAAGAATAATATCAGCTTTATCATCCACTTCATGCACAGCTTTTTTCACCAATTGCAGAACTTGTTGTTTTTCCATTTCAAAAAGAATGATTCAATTTCTTTGCAAGTTACGGAAATTTTGGGAATTTTTTAAAATCGGGGTCACGTTTTTCGAGGAAAGCATGTTTGCCTTCCTGGGCCTCATCGGTGAGATAGTAAAGCAAAGTAGCGTTTCCGGCCAGTTCCTGTATTCCTGCCTGCCCGTCCAGTTCAGCGTTTAACCCCATTTTTATCATTCGCAATGCCATGGGGCTACGTTTCATCATTGTCCGGCACCATTCAATTGTAGTTTCTTCCAACTGGTCAAACGGTACAACTTTATTTACCATACCCATTTTTTCAGCTTCTTCTGCCGTGTATTGCAAATTAAGGAACCAAATCTCGCGGGCTTTCTTTTGGCCTACATGACGCGCCAGATACGAAGATCCAAAGCCCGCATCAAAGCTACCTACCTTTGGGCCAGTCTGGCCAAACTTCGCATTTTCCGATGCAATGGTCAAATCGCACATTACATGTAGCACGTGCCCACCACCAATGGCATATCCGTTAACCATAGCAATAACCGGTTTGGGCAGGGAGCGTATCTGGCGCTGTACATCCAAAACATTTAACCGGGGAACGCCATCTTTATCAATATAGCCCCCTTTACTTTTTACATTCTGGTCGCCACCACTACAAAAGGCTTTATCTCCTGCACCTGTTAATATAACGGTATATATCTCCTGATTTTCGCGACAAATTTTAAATGCATCACCTAATTCAAAAACTGTGGTTGGCCTGAAAGCGTTGTAAACTTCCGGGCGGTTGATGGTAATTTTAGCAATGCCTTCCCAAAATTCGAATAAAATATCTTCGTATTTTTTTAGTGATTGCCATTCGGGTTTAGTGTTCATTTCATGCATTGTTTTATTTGGTTTTTTTAATAATACTATTGATTTCCTCTTTTAAAGCCGGAATATGCTTGATTATTATCGCCCAAATATTCTCATCAGAAATGTTATCATATGCATGGATAATCTGATTTCTTAATCCAATAATTGCTTTCGAGTTTTCAATTTGGAAGTCAGGATAATTTTTCAATATCCTGTTTACAGCCTCGCCAATAATCTCCAAATCCCTTTCAATAGCTCTTTTAAGTATGAGATTTAGTTTATATTGATTAAACTCTTTCGGGATATTTTCAAAATAACTATCGATTTCATCAATAGCACCTTTTATGTCAAACAGCCATTTTAGAATCCGTTCGTCCATAAATAATCTTTTTATTTTTATTAATAGATCTTAATAATATGGGATTTTTTAAAGTTTGTTCCTCCACCAGGTCAACTTCTCTATTAAGTAATTGTTCCAATGACTCTTTGAAATCCATATAGTTATCGAAATAATTAAAAATATCAACGTCTTCAAATTTCACCAATAAATCAATATCGCTATCCGGCCTTAGACTACCTGATACTATGGAACCAAAAGCATACAATTTAACCACTTTATACTTTTTGCAAAGTTTTGTTAGTGCGCCAGTATGTTTTTTTATAAGTTCCACGAAATTATGTTTTTAAATAGCTAAAATATTTCTTCAAAATTACAGCATTTTTTTCATTTGGAGTAAAAATCTCCAGGATAGCAGGCTTATTGTTTTGTTGAGGATTATAGAATTGTGACAATACAACTTTTAATTCCGAAAGGTTGGTAGCAGCAAAATAAGGAACATCAAAATTCTTTGCAATGAACTTTGCACTCCAGTTATGCTTTGTTTCAAAAAACTCTTCCAACTGTCCGGTTTCACTAGGTCCATCAATAAACCTGAAAATTCCGCCACCACTATTATTGATGATTATGATCCTAAGATTTCCTGTTAAATGAAAATTCATCAGAGCATTGGAATCGTATAAAAAGCCCAAGTCGCCTGTAATCAGTGTGGTCGGTTGATTATTAGTGTAGGCAGCACCGGCAGCAGTTGATACAGTTCCATCAATTCCGCTGGTTCCACGGTTTGAAAAATATAATAATTTTCTGACTGGTTTAAACAATTGGGCGTACCTCACCGGTGTACTGTTGCCAAGATGAAGGTTGCTTTTTTCAGGGATGGTTTCCAGGAGTGCTTCCAATACTTTTAAGTCGGAATATTCACAGCCTGATAAAAACTCCGAATGCCTGCTTTCAGAACGTAATGCCCTTTTTTCCCCAAACCTTTTTATAAGCACCATTGCCTTTTTTGATCTGAGGTAAAATTTCTTTGAAAAAAAGGAAAGGTGTCATTTGTACTCCCTCTGTCAGGCATTTATAGGTATTCATTTTTACATCAACCGGATCAATATGCCAATGTACGGCAGGTTTATTTTTTCGTAAAAAAGCCTTCACCATTTTGGATATCACATGGCCACCAAAAGTAACAAGCAGATCAGGCTGAAAATCTTCAACTTCATCGTCACTGATAGTGGATACGATTCTATCAATGCAATTGCACGAAAAATCTCCATTTATATTCGATGTGGTTTCAGATAACATCATCACAGTATCATCATTCGTGATTTCTGAAAATACTTTTCGTAACTCAGGGCAGTGGTCCATCATTCCGGAAATGAGAAGCTTTTTTGGACTATTGTTCCAAATTTTCGCGAGTGTGTTAAATTTCTTTTCGTCAGGATAGTTTTTTATATGCTCCGGGTCAATAACTATTGCTTTTAAATTGTGGCTTTTTACCTGGTTATAAATTGGTTCTGAAAACGGAAGGTTGATATGAACCGGGCCATAATCCGGGCTTTGTGTTAAATTAATGGCTTCGTTGATTATATAAACAGCATTTTCAAACTCTCCGTTTGAGCTAATATTTTCAGGAAGTTCAAAACTCTTTTTTATGTAATTGGCATATACATTTTTCTGCCGGATAATTTGTCCGTCGCCCTGGTCAACTAAAGCTGGCGGCCTGTCGGCGGTCAACACCAGCAATGGCACTTTTTGATAATATGCTTCTGCAATGGCCGGGGCATAGTTTAATACAGCCGTTCCCGAGGTGCAAGCGATGGCAACAGTTTGTTTGGTTTGTTGCGCCATTCCCAGGGCAAAAAATGCAGCGCTCCGTTCATCAATAATGCTTAATGCTTTGATTTTGGGATGTTGTGCAAAAGCTAATATTATAGGTGCATTGCGTGAACCGGGAGAGATGATGATGTGTTTCAAACCCTTCTTTGCAAAAATTTCTGCTAATAGTGCTACGCCTACTTTGTTTGAAGTCATTCAATTTATTGATACTCATCCGATGACTTCAAGTCATCGGATGAATTTTTCAGATTGCAAAGGTCGGGAAAAATTAGATTACTGACAAAAGTGTATTTGTCTTCAAAAGAGACTCCTCCCACTCTTTTTGAGAATCAGATTTTACAGTTATCCCTCCACCTACAAACAAAGCAAGTTTGTTTTTCAGAATTTTTGTACAACGTAAATTTACAAACAAATCGGTTTTGTTTTGATTGTTGATCGGGCCACAATACCCGGCATAATATTCCCGGTTATGCTTTTCGGTTTTTAAGATTAGGTCGAGCGCCATATTTTTTGGAAGGCCACAAACAGCCGGTGTCGGATGCAATTCCGCTAAAAACCCGGCCAGGTTATTTTTTATATATGATTTATTAAAACTAAATTTCGTAGCTAAGTGAACTAAATTCCCAGCCTGTTGGTTTGTTATCTTTTCCTTATTAAAACTTTCTATTCCGAATGTGTCAAGAATATCCTCAATATAATCCGTTACAATTTTTTGTTCTTCGATTTCCTTTTTGCTCCAGTTTATATTTTCTATAGGTTGTGTGCCTGCAAGGGAAATGGTTTGTGCCTTGTTTTCATCTACTCTTAATAAAGTTTCCGGGCTTGCACCGGCCCAGGTTCCTGCCCCTGGAATGTTTATAATATGACAAAATGTTTTCGGATACGATTTTTGCAAATTCATAAAAAATTCCCCAGTGTTGAAATCTGCTGATTTTTTTTCAATATGAACCCTTGATAAAACAGCTTTGGAAAAATCTTTATCAAATGATTGAATGAAAGTTTCGGCCTGTTCCAGGTACTTCTTTTTGCTAATTTCAACAGGAGGTTCATAAACATATTCAGGATAGAGAGGAGCGCGTTCTGATATTGCATCAATAAGGGGTTCCTCAAAATTCTCATTTTCAAAGATCAATTCAGGTTCAAAAAAAACAATGGGAAAATTTGTCCTTCTGTGGAAAGGAGCATAGACAAAGCCGGTTTTATCAATCACTTCATGAATTTTCTCAACAAAATTAAACTGGCCCGATCGCTGTATCCAGGTATAAATATTTTCATCATCTGGCAGACTATAGCTAACAAATGGAATATTTTTTTTTAGGCAAAGATTTATAAGTTTAACCAGATTAAATTGCACTTGTACTTCGTTTATATATTATAGTCAGGACAAAAATATTTTATATCTAATCAGTAAAAATCCAAAGCTCAAATTCCTAAATTCAAAACAGCTTTTGTTTCGCGATTGATTGTTTGAAACATTTGAGATTTGGTAATTCATTATTGTTTAGTCACGTGCGGGATTCGTATTTTGAGTTTCATTTATTTCGTTTCGGGATTACGATCACTGTTATCCTGCTCACCGAAATCCGGTATCCTCCCTGATCCTTGATTTCAATGTCCCACACATGGGTAATACTTCCCCGGTGGATCAGTTTTGCTTCGCCATAAACAAACCCACGGGCTACTGCCCCCACATGGTTAGCTGTAACTGCTGCTCCACGCACATCATTTTTCTCCAGATCAACCAGCAATGCCGACCCCAGGCTGGCAATAGTTTCGGCAAAAGCTACGCTGGCGCCGCCATGCAAAACATCAAAAGGTTGTTTAGTTCGCTTGTCAACAGGCATTTTAGCTTTAACAAAACCTTCCCTAACTTCAAGGTATTCTATACCAAGTTGTTCCATTAGGGTTCCTTTGTTAAGAGTATTTAGTTCTTTTAGTGTACTTTTAAGTGTAATCATACTGAGTTAATTTTTTACAAATTTAATATTTTTTGAACTTATTTACACAAATATTAATTTGTTTTTACACATTATTATGTGTAACTTTGCAAAGAAAAAAGTAATAGTATGCCAACAAACTTAGCAATAGACGATAATTTAATTGAAGATGCGCGCAATATAGGTAACCATAAAACAAAAAAAGCTGTCGTTACTGAAGCCCTTAAAGAGTACATTGAAAAAAGGAAACAAATGAAAATCTTTGATTTGTTCGGATCAATAGTATATGAACCTGAATACAATTATAAAAAGCAAAGGAGTCAGGAATGAAAGTACTTGTTGATACTTGCGTGTGGTCTGACGCATTACGAAAAACCAATAATAAAGATAACGATCCCAATGTCAAAGAACTTAAAGAATTAATTCGTGAAGGCAGAGTACAGATGATTGGGCCTATTAGGCAGGAAATATTATCCGGTATTAAAACTCAGGTTCAATATACGAAATTAAGGAGTTATTTAAATTCTTTTCCCGATTTGGTTATTGATATCCAAGACTATGAAAAAGCAGCAGAATTTTTTAATCAGAATCGCCGTAAGGGAGTTCAGGGTTCAAATACGGATTTTTTAATATGTGCAGTTGCTTCAAGGTATGACATGCCAATCTTTACGGTTGATAATGATTTTAAACTATTCAAAGAACACATTCCCATAAAATTACATATTCCCCGAATATAAGCTAACCTCAAAATTATTATAACGTATCAAAACTTCTCCAGACAAACCGGTTGATTTGTATGTGCAGATTATTAGTTAATTTTGTTTAACAAGATTTACTTTTATGAAAATGCACATCTTTCACATGAAAATCTTAGATGAAGAAGGCGGAGAGTTCCTGATCGCAATCTCAGACAGTGAGCAAACAACAAGCATTTCCTTTAATTATGTGGAAAAAGAACTCTGTTTTTTAAATGAAAATAGGCTATCTGAATTTTTAAAGAGTAATGAATTTCAGTTGCGGAAAATTTTGCATGTTAAAAGGCCGGAAACTTTTTATAAAGGTTTTGAATTAAAATTTTCGATAAGAGAAGGTAAGGATGTAAAGGCTTTTAATGACCTGAACCAGATTTTGGTTTTGGATAAAAGAAATGGAAAGGACAAAAATTATGTTATAAAAGATTCTTCGAAAAAAATAACCGAACTTTATGTTGATGGTAGCTTTTTATCAGATCGAAAAAAAGGCGGTATGGCTGTAATTATAAAATATCCTGACGGCAATTATGATTTGAAAACATTTGAATCGTTCGAAACCAGTAGTTGCCTCATCGAATTGGAAGCTGCCATTAAAGGTTTGGAGCTTTTAAAAGATGTGGAAGAAATCCGGCTCATTACCGACAGCCAATATGTGAGAAAAGGATTAACCGAATGGATCATCAACTGGAAACTGAATGACTGGCATACCGCCAACGGTGAAAAGGTAAAAAACATAAAATACTGGAAAAAATTCGATACACTTACCGAAAACAAGTACATTGAATTCAAATACGTTAAAGCACATTCAAATCAGTTTGAAAATACCATGGCTGATTTATATGCGAAGGATATGGCGAGAAAAATGTAAAACCTTCCAAGTCGAGGAAAAGCCAGTGCAGCAGGGACTTGAAAGGTTGAAATCCATAATTCATCCGATGACTCTGTTAACAAATGTTGACACAATATGTTGTCTTTTCTGAATCTTGTTAGTAAAGTCATCGGATGAGTAATAAAGAGCACGAGGCAAATGCACAACCTGAAAGGCTTTGGCAAATGATAAAAGAAAAAACCTGCCGGGAATGAGCACCGGCAGGTTGAAATGAATCGGTGAAATCCTTTATTGGTTATTATAAATATTCAGTATTTTCTTTATTTGCCTTTTATGCCTAATAATTTAAGCTTCATTACACAACTAATCCTTAATACAACGGACTGAACAGCCGCGTGCCCGGCTGTCAAAGGGCACATCAGCACTGCTGCTGCCGAAGCGTATGAGATAGGCGTATATGCCATTGATTGTACTACTCCAGTAGCGGCCGTAACTACCAACGAGGGAAAACGAACCACTGCTGTGATGGCGGTAACCCCCAACAGTAAGTTTTAAAGGTGAGCCAAAAGCACCTGCTGCATCATTGGTTGCCCAACTATTACGTTCTGCTTCCCATTCTTGTTGTGTAGGTAAACGGAAACCAATTGGGCAAAGGTAGTTTGTGCCGCCTGTTCCCTGCCATAGCGTATTGTCCTGTGGTGTCAACCAATCATAAGGGCTACTACCTTCTGTTATAAACAAACCATCCCAACTATTGCCAGCGTTGGGCACGGCAGTGGTGGCATTAGTTGAAGTTTGCCCGCTGGTGCGGCTTTCGTGTCCTTCGGTATAGCGCCCCCATTGGTAGAGGTCGCCGTAAGCCAAAGCATCAGTGCTGCTTGTGGCAACTTGTGAGGCACCAAGGTTACGGTCCATCCAAATTTCGCCAGTGGCAGGGTTGTAAATTTCCTGCCATGTATTTGCATTTACTATGGTACTAAAACTCCAGATATCCCCAACAACAGAATCCCCCGGTGTATCATAAGCAACAATTTTCCAGTAATAAGTGGTATCATTAAGCAATGTGCCGGGGTTATAAAAAGTGTCAACATGGTTTACCTGTATTAATGGAGGATTGGTTTCAGTTCCAAAATAAATATTGTAAGTGAGGTCATCACCATCCGGATCAGTACAAGACCATGACAGAACTGTATCAATGGAGATATTTGTTGAACCGGTTTGGGGTGAAGGGTTTGAGGGTTGGGATGGGGGTTGGTTGTAAGTGCCATTATTCACACAGCGGATACTATAGGCATGTCCTTTACTTTCGTTGTATCGACGAATTTTTGCATAACTGAAACTCAAACTCCTATACCATGCATTTGAACCGTTTTCATTTGAAGACCAAAAGTAGGCTGTATTATAGAGAGCCCAAAAAGACCCACCAGTATTTCTTCCTCCGGCTCGTGCATAAAATCCACTAGAATTTGTAGCTCCCGTATTCGGAAAACTCCAATAATCTAAACCTTCTTCTTTTAGTTTGCCACCACCATTTACACCACGCCAACCTGTACTACTACAGGTTATTGAAAGGTCTAATTGTTGTTCTAATAAACACCATTCATCATCAGTAGGCAAATGCCAACCTACTGGGCATATTCCATTAGTACCTTCAGTTGTTATATATTGCATCATTTCATTCCATTGATACAGTCCACCAAATGTATTACAATAGCCTGTTAAATTATAATAGCAAAATTTTTCAATAGTATCATTATTTATCTGATTAGTACTATCATTTACCAAAACACCAATATTCAAATTCTCCGCCATCCAGCACTGTGTTCCTATTTGTACCGTGTTGTAGGTTTGTCCATCACGTGTATCAGTTAAGATGTTACCACAAACAAAAGGTTCTGCAAAACTTATCGTAACAAAATCCTCAGTCTCATCGCAAGCTGTAAATATCACCCATCTTAATTCATAAGTATTTCCTGCAATGCCTGTGAATGTAGTAGTCGGGTTATACTCATCATCAAAACTTCCGCCTGTACCGGTAGTAATTTCCCACATTCCGGT
>Ga0255375_10223_pt1 | contig 10345 bp, 9 predicted proteins | sample ANMaggSeSYBR01H3_FD_182090 | JGI IMG/M metagenome (GOLD analysis project Ga0255375, IMG submission 182090) | Sediment cell enrichment communities from methane seep in Santa Monica Basin, California, United Staets - ANME aggregate JGI... | ecosystem: Environmental > Aquatic > Marine > Cold seeps >... | reverse complement strand
AGCCGATTAAATCGGTGTTCATTTCGTTTCCATCAAATGGGCCTTCAAGAAAAACTTTCAGGTCAAGGTAATATTCTGAAGGCATGGTGGAGGATTGAACCTCAATATTACAAATAACCGGTAAATGATCGGACATATAATACAAGGCCTGCAAAACAGAATCGGGAACAGATGTATTCACAGGAGCATCGATCAATGACATGTTAAAATGATTCCCGTCATTTCCCAGAGCGTAACATGAGTTATTGATATATTTTACGCTATTGTTTCCACTTAATACATCATTGCTGAATAGAATAAAATCAAATCTGTCATCCATTCCACCGGTCGCACCACCACCAAATTGTGATGTACGGGTACTCTGTGAGTGAACCATTGAATATAATTCATTATCATGCCAATTAGCAGCCGGTAGAGGATCATTCAATGGATATAGTCCGTCATTGATCAATGATTGATATGCAGGTTCAGAACTTGTATAGACATTAAAATCCCCACCGAAGAATATATTTTTCGCATTAGGTTTATTATCAATATGTTCTTTAAATTCCAATACTTCGGCCAAACGTTTTTGCGCGTTTGTGGAACCTGTACTGGCTTTAAGGTGGGCAGAATAAAAATTAAAGAAAATTGTATCTTGTGTTTCTGAAAGATCGTATGAATTGTAATAAAGGATATATTCATTGATCAGGCGTAAGGCAGTTTCAATTGTATCCTGCGAATACAGAACTAGTTTTTCACTGTTGTAAAATAATGCGTTATCGGTATCATATCCATTTATAAAATCAGCCTTTTGAAATTTTGTTGTCCCATAAACATTCAAGCCATTCTGCAATAAAGAATTTGCTCCTTCATCACTGAGAATCTCATTTACAAGTATTATATCTGCCTCGATATATTGGTTTACAATCCTGAAATATTCAACCCGTTCAGGTGTACTTCCCGGATAGTTAAGGATGTTGTAATACATCACTTCAAGTGTATCCTGGGCAACCATCCGATTAAACGGACCTGAAATAACAAAAAGAAAACCAAATATCAAGAATGCCGACCTGAAATTTTTCATTCTTGAAATTTTTTGCAAAAAAAGTCAAAATATCTTTCCAAACTAAGTGATTAATAATAAACAACTTCACAATATGGCCTTACAGCTCGAAATTTACCTACAGTTTTAGATGAGATTCTTGTATTGTAACATTCTACCGTCTTTAAATTTGGCAGTTTTTGCAGATGTTTCAAATTCTTGATTAAAGTATTATTCAATTTTACAACTTCGAGGTTCGTCAGGTTTGCTAAAGGTTTCATATTGCTGACCTGGGTTCCGGAGAAATTTATATCCATTAATTTTTTAAAATTCTCAAATGGACCTAAATCAGAAACCGGTGTATTTTCAATATCAATAGAAGTAAGGGAACTTAGTCCAGACAATGGTGTTAAATCGCTTACAGGATTTTGATTACATTTAATTACCTTTAAATTTTGTAGCCGGCTTAAAGGTTGCAGATTATTTATTTGAGTTCCGGTAAAAGAAATCGATATTAATCCCTTAAGTTCGGTAATTGGAGTCAAATCATTTATAGCTCTTTTATCTGTGATCACAAGCGAGTCAACAAACAAAATCTGATGTAAATTTTCTTTTGATGGTGGTGATTCCAGTGAATAAGTCTCTGTAAAATATTCATTCCATTCTTTGGGCAAATCATTCCACCATTTTTCCAATTCACCGGTCTTATATATGACTATGCAATCCGGATTTTCTTGTCTAAACTTAAAGGCGGAATTATCATTTATTTTACTACTATCTGCATAGATATACTTGAGGTTTTTCAAACCTTGTAATGTCTCCAGAGAAGAAACGGAAGTGTTTTCTATCCTCAACTCTTGCAACCTGCTTAAGTTGCTTAGAAAATCCACACTCTCCAAATTTGTGTTGGACATATCAAGCCATTTAAGCTCAATGGCCTCCCCCACCGGACTATAATCTTCCACATTTACAAAAGACAAATTCAGGGAATTCATATTGTAGAGTTTGCGAACAGGGTTGAGATAAGAAATGCTATCGTTTCCTGATAAGTTCAACTCTTCAATTTTTAATAAACTGTGCAATTCTTCTCTTGTGGGATTTTCACCAAAATTTCCTAGATCCATTAGTATTTTCTTCCACTCATTATCCAGTTCTTCCCAACCAGATAACAATTCCTCAGATTCAAATATCACCAAACATCCGGGATTATCACGCATAAACTGAATTGTTTCATCCTTTGCTATACCTGTGTTATCGCAATAAACCTTTTTCAGGTTCTCTGCTTTATCAAGCGAACTCAAACTATTTACTTCTGTATTACTGATCCGGAGGACTTCAAGGTTTGCAAGTTTGCCAAGAGGTTCAATTGACGTAATAGAACTACTTTCACAATTCAGGTATTTAATTGTACCTGCATAAAGTATTGAATCAAGGTTTGTGATTTTGGTTTCTGAAATATCAAAACTTTCAAGTGCACTAAGATGCTTCAAAGGGATCAAATCAATGATTCTTGTATCGCTGCAATCAAGGGTTTTTAACTTCTGCATGTTCTCTGTAAATACAAGATCAGTGATCTTTATTCCGTTGCATTCTAAAGATTCCAGATTTACCAAACCCGAAATGGGTAAGAGATCGCTAATCAAGGTAAAACTGCAATTCAATTCCTTTAATGTGGCAGAATAATTTAACGGACTGAGGTCGTCAACAGGTGTATCAGAAAAATCCAGCACCTCAAGCCGGTTTAAGTTCCTGATTGGGAACAAACTACCGATAAGTGTATTTGCACAGTTTAATTCCTTAAGTTCCGACAACTCGCTTACAGGATCTAATTTCCTTATCTGTTCATTACCCGAAATGTCAAGTTTTGATTGTTTAAGAATACCGCTGAGTTTTGTATAAACAGTTTTAGTATCCATAAAAACCGTATCGTAGGATGAGATAGTGTTGGAGAGCGTTTGTCTTTCATCAGGCAATTCAATATCATAGTTTAATGTTGTATCAACAAGCGTTAAATCCTGATTTTGTTCGTTAAAGGTTATTATGAGGCTATCAGTAAAATAGGTAATGTCAGCCAATTCTAAAGAATCCGTAATCATTACTTCTTCACCAAATATTTTTTTCCATTCCAATGACAGGTTGATCCACCATTGCCTGGCCTCTTCCTTTTCATTAAGTTTGGTGGTATAAATACTGGCTATTTTCAGATCATTGGAAGAAATGTCAAGATTTACTTCCATAAACCTCGCTTTTCTTGATTGTACCGAATCTCCTGTAATGGTTATTCCTTCCAGCATCCTGTTAAACGAAACTCTGAAATAATGAAAATTATCTTCCTTCGCAAAATGACTGATATCAGCAATTTCAAATTTAAATTTTGCCTGTCTGTAAAAGAAAATCACATCTTTCAAATATGCCTGAACATCTTTGTGTATAGGCACTTCCCTATTTTCATCCAGGTCATCCTCAATCTGCACCTTGTCATCCTTGAAAATTTTAAGAAAACTTTCGTTGATGATAATTTCCTTTTCAATATTTACTTGCTCCGGATCACCAAGGAAATTTAATGTCCCTTCAAGGTATTTAACCAAATTGGAAACTTGTTTCCTGTAATTCTCCAGTTCCTCAGTTGTTAACAATTCTGAATTCTGTGAGAATAATTTACAGGGATTTGAAATAAAGATAAGAATGAATAAAAAGGGTACAATTTTTTTCAAGGTAAATAGAATTTAATTAGCTCTTGTTTCTCCTGCTCATTTATTTTATAAAGTTTGGAAATTAACCATCCCGAATTATTTCCCGGCCTGTTAAAATACGAAACTTCGAAATACCAACCATCAATTTGAAAGAAATGAAATTTTAACTGGCCTGTACTTACAAAGCTCATATTGCCCATCTTTATCTCGTAAAACAACAAAGACAGATAATCCGGATTATATTGCTCACTGGCGTAATATTCAACGTATTTATCATCTTTAAAAGCCTTATAAATATTCATAAAATCAAGCTCATGACTCATGGGGTGAAGGAATGATTTTTCAGTTTCACGGTCATTTCCTTTATGGAACTTCCTGAGAAACTTATTAAAATATACATTGGTGATCACCCACTTTGAGCCAAGATTTTCTTTTTCCAGTTTTAGAAAAAGCAAAAGATTTTCCCTATTTCCATAATGATTGAAAGTAGTAGCAATTTCTGCAAACCATGATCCTCCATGGAAGTCAAGAAATTCAGGAGAATCTTCACCGGTAATATCTTCAATAAACTGAGATTTTATATCCTCACCCATAAATGAACTTTCCTGGTCGAAAATCATTTTCAGGTAAACATTTCTGAAATCATTATCCCTGTATAAACTATCGCCAGGATAATAACGCACACCAAAGCGATCTTCTTCATTATTAAACCTCCTGAAAAACTGGTTCACTTGTTTGGTTTGAGCATACAAAGCACTTTCATCACCGGTAATTGAACCGATATTTTGAGAAGTTCCTATTAAACATGGAAATGAAATCAGAAGGATAAATAAGTATTTCAGTATTTGATTTTGAAAATTCAATTTCAATTTATTTGTTTTGAAAATTACACATCAGTAAATAAAATAAATGCCACCCGAATTTTATTCGGGCAGCTATTTGTAATCTATATATTTTGAATTTTAAATCTAGTCTTTCGATGTTTCTTTCACCCTAATATCACCCAGCAGCACATCCCAGAAACCGATCAATCGGCCAGCTATCTGTGTTTCTTTACGCTTCACATAAACGGTAATATCCTTTTTGGTAACATCCTGGTAAACAAGTCCGCCCTCTTTATCATATCCTGAAAACTTCTGAAAAATGGTTATTACACCAACATAGGTTCCATCAGGTTGTTTTTCAAGATCACTCACATATTCAATCTTGAACCACTCAATGTCAATTTTGCTATAATTCAGCCGCATTAACCGCTCAAGGTATCCCCTTACAGGATAATAACTGACTTCCGGCTTATATAATGAAGAAACGCCAACTTCGCTTCCATCCATGAATAATTCAACAGCACGATCAATGACCCTGTTGGCTTCTGAAAACTCGGTTCCTTTGTCACCGATCAAACTTATATACTTACTTAGATCCCTTACTTTTTCCAATGCAAGGCTATCAATAGCCTGTTTACGTTCAGGACTGATATCATCTTGTGCTATCGCCTGAAAAGCAAAAGAAAAAAACAATACAACTACGAATAATATGTTTGCTCTCATGATTTTCTATTTTTTAATTAATTCAATTACTGTTATCTGACCATAATCATCAAACTCGACATTATAGATCTCGTTGGTATACGTTTTCTGATCTTTGAGATAATTTAGATAATCCTCAATGGTAGTAGGCTTATCATAATCAGTTATTCCATCTGCCTGGCTGATGATAATCAAAACCGGAGTTTCAGCCGATACATAAACCTTCAAAGCTTCAGCAATTTTAGCATTGGCTTCATCCACATCAGTAGCATAAGCTATCTGATGGAAATAATCGTTGATATAATCAAATTGCGATTTCTTTGCATACTCAGCTTCTTTTAGTCGCTGCGCCTCCGCTTCTTTCTCTTTTAATGCATTTAACTCTAATTCTATTTTTTCTTCAACCTTTACAATGAGTGCATTTACTTCAGGATCGTTCAGATTTTGGGCTTTGATGTCGTTAAGCCTCCGTTTTTTTTCTGAGAGCGGCATCGTACCATTATCATCAAGTATTGCCTGAAGTTCAGCTTTTGCGCCTTCCACTTTTTCAGCATATTCTAAAGCAGCTGCTTCCGCTGCAAGTTTTTTCTTGCTCTTACATCCTCCCGAGCTAAAGGCTATCCCCCCTATCAACAATAAGAGAAACAGTTTCGGGATTAACCGAGTTACATAATAACTTTTCATGTTTTGTTTAAATTAAATGATTTATTAATTATTTGATTTGCTTTCAATCAATACCAGACACTTACAAGTTAATAATATCTTGCTGATCATATTCGGTAAATACAACGTAAGCGCTCTAATATTATTTGTTAACGGCAAAATTATTTAATCTTAATTTTGCTGGTTGAAATGAAAAAGAAACATTTCAACATACCTTTGTTCATACCCGAACTTGCCTGTCCGTTTCAATGTATCTATTGTAACCAGCGGAAAATATCAGGTCAGTTGGTAGTTCCTTCTGCTGAAGAAATTACAACTAAAATTGATAAACACTTAGAAACTATTTCAGAAAAAAACAGTGAGGTGGAGGTAGCATTTTTTGGTGGGAATTTTACAGGATTGAAGATTGATGAACAAGTTGAATACCTGGAAGTAGTTCAGCCATATGTTCAGAAGGGAAAAATATCCGGGATTCGCCTTTCAACCCGGCCGGATTATATAAATGAGGAAGCGCTGAATATTTTAAAAAACTATAATGTCAAAACAATCGAGTTGGGAGCACAATCCATGGATGATGAAGTCCTGAAATTGTCGAAACGGGGGCATACAGCTGTGGACACTGAAAATACTAGTAAACTTATCCTGGAAGCAGGATTTTCTCTGGGTTTACAAATGATGATCGGGTTGCCGGGTGACACGCTTGATAAAGCCATTTACACGGCAAAAAAGATAGTTGAGCTTGGAGCAAATAATACACGTATCTACCCATGTCTCGTTATAAAAGGAACAAAGCTTGAAGAAATGTACAGAAGTGGTAAATATAAACCTCTCTCATTAGATGAAGCTGTTCTTTGGTCAAAAGAATTACTTAAAATTTTTGAATCCAGTGGTGTAGATGTGATAAAAATGGGACTTCATCCTTCGGAAGGATTGTTATCAGGTGAAGAACTAATTGCAGGGCCTTTTCATCAATCTTTTAGGGAACTTGTGCTGACTGAGATTTGGTGGGACTTGCTGGAACCATTGCTAAAGAGAGAGGAAAGTAAATTTGACATATATGTTCCAAAGGGTCAAATCAATTATGCCGTTGGCTATAATGCTCAAAATAAAAAGAGATTTAAAGATAAAGAAGTAAAATTTATTGCTGATCAGAATTTCAAAGGAAGGGACTTCAAAATAATTTCATTGGAATGAAGTGAATCTCACGCAAAGACGCAGAGACGCGAAGTATTAGTTAAATTATTTATAGAATCAATTTTCTCAGGTTTGAATTTATCCAGAATTTGATAATAGTAAGGTTCAAACTTTCCTTTGTTAACCAATCTCCAAAAACCAATATGATGAGGATCGCAGCGAAACTGCTGGTTTTGAATAGTGACAGGATAGTATCCTTTAATTCTATAAAATAATTTACCGGCAGATTTTATCATTTTTCCAATAAGGAGTTACAATATCATATTTTTAATAGTTCCCTCATATTCCGGGAAATACCTGCTTATCACCGAAAGCTCAAAACCACGAAGGATGCTGGTATTGGGTTCTCTTTCCAAAAGAAACTCAAAAGACTTTTCAACCAGAACTTCGGGGCTGACTTTATTTCCGGTTAGTTTTTCATAATAATGTTGCGGAAGCGTTACTTTGTGAACAGTTGTTGTCCTTTCTTCAACAGTTACTTCAAAGGTTGTGTCGTTGATTTTGTTTACTTTAATCATGATGGTTGTTTTTAGTTATATTATAAAGTTCCTGTGGGATATTTAAAATAAAAGGTTCTATCTATATCAGGATTAAGGTTGCTGGTATATTCGAGTATGATTTGCGGCATAAATTATTAAATTAATTCATAAATCGTCTGTAAATATCGGTATTATGTATTTAATTTGCAATTGAAAGATACCCGAGTCGGATCAAATTATTAAATTCATGTTTATTATAGCAGATAACAGGATACCCCAGCAAGCCAAAGATAGATTATCAGAATATGGAGATATCATTCATTTCTCAACCGAAGGATTGACCTACGAGGCCATTTCCGGGCATCCTGATATTTTCTTTTGTCAGGTGAATGGGCAACTTATCATTGCACCTAATTTACCTGATCTCTTTAAAAATATTTTATCCAAAAATAACATTCCATTTATTGAGGGCGAAGCCCCGGTCGGGAAAAAATACCCGAAGACAGCACATTATAATATTGTTGCTACAGAAAACTACCTGATACATAATTTCCGGTATACTGACTCTGTGATTACCAAACTGGGAAATGAATTAGACCTGATACATTCAGATCAGGGTTATACACGATGTAATTTAATTCCATTGACAGATGATCATTTTATAACTTCTGATGAGGGAATCCGCAGGGTTATACAAGGATATAACTTACCCTACTTATTTATTGATCCGAAAGACATTTTATTACCTGGCGTTAATCATGGATTTTTTGGAGGCGCTTGTGGTGTACATGAGGACAAATTTTTTATTGTTGGCAGCCTCTCCAAATTCAATGAGGGTGAAAAAGTGGGTGAATATTTGAATAAATTAAATTATAAAATAATTGAACTATACGATGGGCCTTTGTTTGATGGAGGAAGTTTGTTTTTTATATAAAAGTTTAAATTTTAATGTCCAAAACCAAAAAATTTAGTTTTCCTGTTTCCACCCTTGTCGGAAGTACATTCGGTAATTTTTTAAATATAACACGAGGAAAAAAGATTTATTCCGGCTTTTGGTCACGCTACTTTCTCACTTTTATTGCAAGCTTGATACTCGATCCCTTTGGAAGAGGCGAAACTTTAATAAAATCCAACACCCTGAAAAAAACACAAATTTCTGAACCTCCCGTGTTTATTATCGGTTTTTGGAGAAGTGGTACAACCTTTTTGCATAATCTTCTTTGTCAGGATCCAAACCATGCTTTTGTAACTACATATCAATCTATTTTTCCACACCATAGTTTGGTTAACAGCGGATGGTTAAAAAATTTGGCTGTGTTAATTGCACCGGAGCGAAGACCCGTTGATAATGTAAAACTAAACATGAATTGGCCGCAGGAAGAAGAAATGGGACTGGGAAATATTCAACCTTTAAGTTTTTATAACTATTTCTATTTCCCTGATCATATTGAAGAATATACTCAAAAATACCTGCTGCTTAATAATATAAAAGAAAGTGAAATTGAATCATGGAAAAAAGCCTATAAGCTGTTGATCAAAAAAGCGCTGATAATATCAAATGGCAAACGATTCGTTTCTAAAAATCCGCCTAATACTTTTCGTATTCCACAAATACTGAAAATGTTTCCGGATGCTAAATTCATTTACTTATACCGTAATCCATACAGGGTGCTTTCCTCTTTTCTTCCTTTCATGAAGCAGGTTATGCTTGGGGTTGGATTTCAAAATGTGAATGATGAAGTCATGGATAAGCAGTTATTAAATCTATATAATCTGGCCTTGGAAAAATATGAAAAGGATAAAGGATCAATTCCAAAAGATAATCTGATTGAAGTTCAATATGAACAGTTTAAGGAAAACCCACTTGACACGATTAAAAACATCTATAATACTTTTGAATTGGATGAATTTTCAACAGCTGAACCCTTTTTGAAAAACTACATAGATTCTCAAAAGCATCAAAAATCCGGGGGGCATCACATTACAGATCATTTGACTCAATTCATTAAGAATAACCTTCAGGACTATATGGAATCAAAAGGATACTCAAACAAAATTTAATTCAGTAAGTTCCTATTATTTGTAATTTCGCAGCCCTAAAATCAACAATTATGTTACGGACACACACTTGCGGAGAATTAAATATAAACCATGTCGGACAGGAAGTCACCTTATCAGGATGGGTGCAAAAATCACGTGATCTTGGTGGAATGACTTTTATCGACATAAGAGATAGATACGGAATTACACAGCTTGTTTTCAACATGGAAACAAATAAATCACTATGCGAACAAGCGCGCAAGATAGGAAGGGAATTTGTAATACAACCTAAAGGAAAAGTTGCCGAGAGAAGCAATAAAAACCTAAAAATCCCTACCGGTGAAATTGAAATAATTGTTGATTCGTTGGAAATATTAAGTCCTTCGAAAACTCCACCTTTCACTATTGAAGATAAGTCAGATGGAGGTGACGAATTAAGAATGAAATTTCGATATCTGGACCTGAGAAGAAATCCGCTGAAGAAGAACATGCAACTAAGGCATAAAATGGCGCTTGAAACCAGAAGTTATTTGGACTCATTGGGATTTTTTGAAATAGAAACTCCTTTCCTGATCAAATCCACGCCAGAAGGTGCCCGTGATTTTGTTGTTCCGTCGCGTATGAATGAAGGACAGTTTTATGCACTTCCTCAATCTCCACAAACCTTCAAACAACTTTTAATGGTGGCAGGCTATGATCGCTATTTTCAGATTGTCCGGTGTTTCA
>Ga0255375_10222_pt1 | contig 10363 bp, 9 predicted proteins | sample ANMaggSeSYBR01H3_FD_182090 | JGI IMG/M metagenome (GOLD analysis project Ga0255375, IMG submission 182090) | Sediment cell enrichment communities from methane seep in Santa Monica Basin, California, United Staets - ANME aggregate JGI... | ecosystem: Environmental > Aquatic > Marine > Cold seeps >... | reverse complement strand
TAAGAGATCTTCAAAAAGAGTACATGGAGGCGAAAAAGGAGAACAACCAGCATAGAATGAAGAAAATCGAGAAGAAGAGGACCGAAGTGATGAGAAAGCAAACGCAATTTTCCGGTGAGATGTTAAAGCAGCAAATGAAGCCTATGGCCTATATTATGATTATTACTATACCCATCTTTATGTGGATCTGGATGTATGTGGAATCGCACCCGGGCATGGTGGTGACTTTTCCCCTATTTGGTGTGACGGAACTCTCTAGCGCATTTGTATTCTCCCTTCCTTTCTGGGTGCTCTGGTATATGATGTGCTCGATACCTTTAACGCAGGTGATAAGAAAGGCGCTGGGCATAAGGAGCGGGATGTAGCCTATTAATAGTATCTGCACAAAAATCAAACAAAGTTCAATAAAAAGAAAAGTACGTAAAGGTGACCGGGAATGAAAGAAAAAGTTGAAGAGATTATGACACGAGATGTGATTACGGCGACGGTGGACGAGACCGTGTTAAATATTGCAACTGTATTAAAAGAGAATAGTATAGCAGGTGTGCCGGTGGTCAATGACCGAAAAGAGGTAGTTGGAGTGCTTAGTGTATCAGATATTCTAAAGCTATTAGACGATTTCCACTGGTACACGCCTTTCTTTTCTGCTATGGATCTTTCACATTTGCATAGCGACGAATTAGAGAATGTGAAGCGAGACATCGAAGAAGTGAGCGAGATGAGAGTGAAGGACGCAATGTCAAAGAATCCCAAGACTATAGCGCAGGATACGTTAATTGATGATGCCGCGCAGATTATGTACTCTACAGGTTTCAATAGATTGCCTGTTTTGGATGGTAAGGGCAAATTAGTCGGAATCGTTGCCAGAGCGGATATAATCACTTCTCTCTGTGATCTATAAGGAATGGTGGGGAAACAGAAATGCAAGCAGAAACAGTTGTTAAAGTTAGAGATCTTATGACTACCGCGGTTATAGCATTCAAGCCCAGTGATAAAGTACATCAAGTAGCCAAAACGCTTAGAACGAATCAGATTAGTGGTGCACCGGTGATTGATGACCAGAGAAAGGTTATTGGCGTGATTAGTGAAGCGGACATCATGAAATTGACTGCAACAGTCCCATTCCCTGATATAGATCCGCTTAATCCTTTCCCCGTCTTCTCTCTGACCTCGTACAGGAAGAAGGTAGAGAAAATCCCGGCTGAAATCGAGACACTATTCGAAGGATCTGTAAAGGACGTGATGACAAAAGACCCGGTAACGATTTCACCGGATGACTCTATTTTAGCTGCTACTCGGATAATGCATAAAGACGATTTTAATCGAATCCCCGTGGTAGATGACGAAGGGAAATTGGTAGGGCTAATAGCAAGAGCGGATATTATTAGCCTCTTTGTACAATGAGCAATTACATTATGTCTGTCACTGTAGTTTGCAGCAATACATCTCCCGTTTGCGTGTAGAGTATTTCAATGGAATCGCCAGTATTAAGCGAAAGACCTGAGATTTCCAGTTCGTCACCCTTTGCAAACCGCGTATACCTGTTACGACCGGGATTCCAGTTCGCATCGCCATTTAATCGCGATTTGTCAGATAAGGTACAGAGCTCTCCATTTTGTCTTACCTCTAAGTAGTTCCAATCGCCAGCAGATCGGCCTTGGCCACCGCCTGTCTCAGGATTGCCAAAAGCATCTGCGATGGTATCACCGCCGTGGTGGCTGATTCTTAGCGTATCCGAATTCGCGTTAGCACCATTAATGATTAAAACCGCACTCGGTGCCTTCTGCTCACTAACGGCGATGCGGTAGGCTAACGTCACAAGAGCCATGGCTATTAAAACCATAACAGCAATCAACCCGAAAACACCGATTTCGCGTAGTATATAGGGGCCGGCTAACATGATAATAAAAGTCGAGAAGACAAGAATCGCAATAGCGTATGTAATTGCCTTTGAAATCAGTTCTCTCTTCCGCTCATCCTTTATTCCTGGCCTTAATATGGAATTCAACATCTCGCGGAATACATAGCCTCCATCAAGGGGCACCATGGGCAGACAGTTAAACAGGCCAACGTAGAAGTTTATCCACCCAATCCAAAATAACACGTCGGCAATGGCAAAAATACCCCCACCTAAGAATGACGCTGCACCTACCGGCTCGTATAAATGTGATAGAAAAGGGCTAAATGTGCTGAAACCATAAGGGAGTGGGCTAAAAGGCATGCCCGTCAACATTAACCAACCTCTTGGTGAAATGAGAGAGCGAGGTGTGCTCCGTAGGTGTTCTAAGTACCCCTTCGCCGGAAATTCCGCTACACGCATGCCCAAGCGATTATTTGCAACGACAACGCCTAAAAACCCGAATTCGTAATAGGGTGACTTTTCTAACTCCACGGAGAATGTCGTAGCGTTTGTTCGCACTTCTATTATTTGCCCTGGCACCGTCTGATTCATAAAGTTCTGGAAGTCATCATACCCTCTTATACTCTTATTGTTCATCGTTATTATGCTCATGCCACTTTTTATGCCGGCGTTAGCCGCTGGAAAACCATCTACAACATCAGAAATCCATACCCCTTCACTTTCATGAGCGCTTTCCAATATTATTTCTCTTTCTGCTCCACTTTTATCTAACACTGTTAATATCATCCCGCCAGCCACTTTTTCCTCTGTCCCATTATTATACGCCGCTACATTTCTCGTCGTGGTCCCGTCAACCTTTGTAATCAACATCTCCGGTTTGATCCCTGCTTTATCTGCGGGGCTATCTTTCGCAACCGCATAAACAAAGGGCGTATTATCCATAACTGGCTGAATAGAGAATAATATGGCGAGGAAGAGTAGAAAAGCAAGGAGGGCCACGGCGAAATTGCTCGTCACACCGGCAGAAAGAATGCGCGTTCTCTCACGAGCAGTTGCCACCCGTTTCTTATCTTCTTTTCCTGTTTTTAGCTCTTTATCAGGTTCTAACTCGTTCTTTTTCTGCTCTTTTTTCTCCTTCTTGCCAAATAATTGTTCGCTGTCAGGCTCTGCAAATGCGCCTATTGGTATCACTGCGACTAAAAGTCCCATGGACTTCACTTTTATTCCCTCTACGACACTCAATATCGCATGAGAAAGCTCGTGCACTATTAACGCAATAACAAAGCCCACCCATGCACATAGAGGTATAAACTCATTTAATCCAGGTAAAAGGAGTACGTTCCGCGGCTCGTGTAACTTCGTTGGCGCGGGCTGCAATGTGAATGTTAGATAAGCACCATATGCCACGAGAACGAACATAAATACCATTGATATAAGCACGAAAATAGTGCCGATGTTCGCATAACTACGCCAAAAGCCCTTCCTCAACTCACCTTCTGACAACCGCTCTAATAATTTCTCCCCTCTTGTCGTCCTTATCATCAGGATGGGCCCAGCTGCCGAGATATTAAACCGCTCTAAAATGCCCCGCTTATCCAGAATCATAACAATAAACCAGTAAATCAGAAATATGTACAGTCCCAATGTCAGATAATAGAAGTCCATTTTTTTCACACCAACGTAATTTAGACGTTACTAATATAATTTTTTTTTTGGTAAACCTTTTCTTTCAGAAAAGCTTTATTTTTTTCTTTGGTAAAGCTTTCTTTTATAAAGAAAGGTTTGTTTATGATTATAGGAATAGACGATACAGATTCGAGAAGCGGGATGTGCACCACATATCTGTGCACCGTTTTAGTTGACGAGCTCAAAAGCTATGGTGAAGTTTCCACGCCTGTATTAGTACGACTAAATCCATGCATACCATTTAAAACAAGGGGCAACGGCGCAGTTGCATTTGAAATTCTAATAAACAGGGGGTTAGAGCGAGAAGTGAAAGAAATAGTCAAAGCGCGAGTGAGTGAGCTATCCGAGTTAAGAGCAGAAGGGACAAACCCGGGCGTTGTTTTTATTGATGATAACGCCTTAAAAACAAGAAAAAATAATAATCGGACGCAGATAATCGCAGATAATCGGGATTTAAAGTATAAAAAAGTGGGAGAAAGTTATACTTTATATACCGCGAGTGGCGAAACGTTAAAGCGCTTTTATGAAACGGCAGTGCGGGAAGTACTGGCGATAGAAGATGCTTATGCTATTATTTCTGAATTACACCTTGATTACTTCGGCTTGAAAAATAAGCGCGGGTTAATAGGCGCTTTAGCTGCTGTTTCGTTTCTCCTGTTACACACAAAAAAAAGTTACGACTACACTTACGAGCTGATTGTATATCGTCGAAAAGAAAGATGGGGGACCTTACGCTTTATAGAGGATGCGAGTGTGTGGGCAGCCGATGAAGCTACTTACCCCTTAGTCTGGGATACCGTAGATGTGGCGAACAAGAAACTAGTTCTTGTACCGCATTCCCCCTGTCCTGTCCTTTTTGGTATAAGAGGCGACAGCGTAGATGCTATCTACAAAGCTTACGGGCTCATACAAGCCGAGCCAGAGGAGCGGAAGATGCTGTTCATTACGAATCAAGGCACTGATTGCCACCTGATGAACTCAGAAAAGTTATGGGATTACCACTCTTATATCTTAGACGGCGTGGTGGATTACAATCCAAGGTCGATAGAAGGCGGGCATGTCCTGTTTTCTCTGTCAGTGCAGGGTGGAGGTAATGAAAGCGTTGACTGCATTGCTTACGAGCCGACGAAGGGCTTTCGTGCTATTATACGAGAACTGCGAATCGGTGATGAGGTTACGGTCTACGGGTCACTAAAGGAAGGCACATTAAACCTTGAAAAGATAGAGCTAAGGAAATTGAACCTTGTAGTAGAACGGACCCCGAGATGTAATATTTGCGGGCGGAATATGAAATCTGCGGGACGATCTCAGGGCTACCGCTGTAAACGCTGCGGGACCTTTAGTGCGGAGAAGGACAAGATGATCGTAGAGCGGGCGATAGAACCGGGTTTGTATGAAGTGCCTCCGGTTGCAAGAAGGCATATATCCAAACCTTTGGTCCGTATGCGTATGGGCGATAAGATAATTCATCCGAGTAGATAAGCTTCAAGAAAATAAATTATACTTTATATACAATAAGAAAGACAGGGTTTGTTTATGCTTGAAGCAATAGGGCGGCTAGTAGTAATTTTTGCAATAGCATTTGTGGTTCTCATAGCAGTAGCTCTTTTATTTTGCGCTTATACAGTGCATACGAAAAGGATAATATTCCCTAATTTCGTCCTGTTCATAATAAGTTTGCTTTATGAGCCTTTACGCAGACTGCTATCGTTCTTTCATGTTGATCCGGCATTAATAGACGGAGTCTCAGTTGAGATACGGAATGCCCTTAATTATCCCGATTTCGCCTGTACGAACCTGGAAGAGCGTGTTTTAATCCTGCCCCAGTGCATCCGAAGCACGGAATGTCCTGCTAAATTGAGTTCATTAGACGGTATACATTGCATAGAATGCGGTAAATGCGCAATTGGCGAACTAAGCGCTAGTTGTAAAGAGCTTGGCATCAAAATGTACATATCGCCAGGAGGGACCTTCACGGGAAGGATTCTTATGCACTGCCGAGCAAAAGCGGTGGTAGGTATTGCTTGTTACCCTAATCTGAATGAAGGCATGTTAAATACAAAACTTATTGGTGTGCCATCACAAGGCGTGCCTTTAACAACTCAGGGATGCGTCAATACCACTGTAGACTATGAAGCGATAATAAACAAATGCAAAATGCAATTATCAAAATGATCGATCTAATATCTTCCTCGACATATGTGCTGATAGGCGAAATTTTCATAATCTTTGTTATCGCAGTGTTCGCGCTAATTTTAACTGCTGTATGCTTAGCGATATATAAAAGAGGCCTCTTCCCACGATTTACGCTCTTTGTGCTCAACCTCTTCTACCAACCCGCCAAGCTATTCCTCGGTTACTTCAATATAAATCATATAATCGTGGACGAAATAGGCATTGCACTGATGAATTCGCTATACAAAGAGGCATATGGAAAGACACCAATGGCTAAGCGAATATTGTTCCTGCCTCAGTGCCTTCGCAATCTCGAATGTCCGGCGAAAATATCGCCACAAGAAGGTGTCATCTGCACAGAATGTGGTAGATGTGGGATTGCAGAGATTAAAAGGCTGTGTGATGAGCAGGGCGTTGATATTTGTATCGCACCAGGAGGTGAATTTGTTAAGCGAGCAACAAGAGATAAAAAGCCGTTGGCTGCAATTGGTGTTGCATGTCAACATGATCTTTACGAAACAATGCGTTATGTCACATCGAAGGGAGTGCCAATGATAGGTGTGGTGCTTTCAAAGAGTGGTTGCGTGATGACGGAAGTGGATTGGGCGGAAGTGAAAGAGAATCTATTTTATAGAGGGAATTAGCTATAAACAAATAGAACTAGCTTAACACCAATTAAAATACGATGCAACAGTATGACGTGATAGTTATAGGTGCTGGTCCATCAGGAGCGATAGCAAGTAAAACTTGTGCTGGGAACGGCCTTAATACTCTACTTTTGGAGAAGGAAGGAATAGCCAGGTTTAAGCAGTTGATGCTGGTGTTGCGCTTCATGAGGCGGAAAAAGCAACATCTATAAAGCCAGAACAGTCAAGGATAGTTGTGGAAACAAATAAAGAGAAGTATGCTCAGACAGAATAATTTTGGTCGGTGATGCTGCAGGATTTGTCGACCCTTTCTCTGGGGAAGGGATCAAATATGCGTTTATCTCAGCTAAATTAGCAGCAGAGCGAGTTGTAGAATCATATGAGAATGACGAATTCTCAAAACATGCATTGGATTCCTATAAAAGAGTATGTTATAACTCGTTTGGAGAGAATTTAAAATATTCGTTACGATTGACCAGGTTGATGTATAAATATCCCAATATCTTCTTTAGACTTCTTTCATCTAATAAAATAGTTCTAGATAAATGGCTTGAGGTTCCTGCTGGGGAAATGGGATATAAAGAATACATAAGATGGCTCACTTTACGAGTGCCGTACTTCATGCTAAAAACACTATTTCCGTTCTAATCTAATAAATTAGTAAGCTAGTCAAGTTGTACCGATATAATTCTCACCATGTGAAGTTTTTCCGAGAAAATCAAATAGAATTGTGATAACTCACACATTCACAACCATTTTTTTTTCATCGAATTTTAAGCGGGAATATACAAACGGATATCCGACAGATTAAATGGACTTTCAGGCCCTTTCCATCCAGTAATTAAATGATACAATCCGGCAATGCTAATAACCAGTTCAGAAGACTTCAATAAAAGCCCTGCTTCATGCTTCTCAACACGGGTATAACTCGCCTCAACAATCCTCGTTTTCCTTTTCAAATAATTAGAAAGCTCAACTGCATTACATATCTCGTGTATTGGGATGGATATCCTTGATATATTGAGAAGGATTAGATAACCCAGATCATCAATGAGTTTTCGCACATTAACGCCGTCTACAAAGATGAATTCTTTCATCGCGATAGCACGTCCCAAGGTAGGCTCTTCTCTCAAAAGCTTTCCCACTTTATTAAGAAGCAGGATATTCTCCTTCAGATGAGCTATTGCTTTCTTTCCAAGTCGTTTCTTTGGTTTTTTTGATAGCCTCCCCGCCGCTACAACATCGTGACTCAGAAAGACCATGCCTGCACATACTCGTGAAACCGTATGAGCATCCCCAGTATAAATTCTAACGTTTTCTCCACAGACTCTCTGCACTTCGTCCATCACGGAAACCATGTTCATGGCTTCTGAATCCGTAGAACAACAACCGCTTGAGTGTATCGGTTTCATATCCGTGGATACCGCCCGCAAATCGGCTATCCCTATCTTGTGGTATCTCCCATGATAGGTAGCCAAAATGCTCTTCTTCCTATTATCCAACCCCATTGTGTCTATTACCACTGCTTCAACCTCATTACCAGTGATGGTTGTAAAGCAGCGGTGGATGAATCTCATTTCAAGCATCAGTGTTGCCTCTGAGATATAACGCTGAATAAAGTATCGAAGGTTCCAGAACTCTTCGTTATCCCTGTATCTCATGTTCCGACCGAGGTATCCGATGGCTGCGTAAAGTCGCTCTGCAAATTCCTCTTCAGTATATTCCATCGAGAACATACCATTCGTCTGTTCCCTGAACACCCGTATATGCTCATCGAACCATCCGGGTGTTTTTTCCCGGACATAACGAGAAACCTCTTTCAAAACATCGGAGAAGTTCACATAGAACGGTGGAATATCTTGATTCTCATCATACTCAAGACCATTAAACGAAACAGATTCCAACAATGGCTGGATATTCACGGTATATGTGCCCTTGACGAGTTCATCAAGAATCTCGGGAGTAAGGAACCCATCCCCTTCATTTATCGACACTTCGCGGATTCTGGCTCCGATATCTTGGTAATTGTAACTCTCCTTGAACGTAATCTTACCGTTTCGTATATACTCAACGATTCTATCTATTGCTTTGAGCTTTGCGATGTCCCAGTTTCCCTGGTTTATAGCGTTGACTAAAGGTGGGTCCCTCATGAAGTTGCTCTTCTCCTCGTCCGTCCAGAACTTCCACATATTTTCGCCACATGCCAAGTCATATATTCGCTGTGAATTCTCAGTATGGAATGTCACATCTTCCTTCATGCCATTAGTGAGCAAATTTAAGACATCCCGGATAAGTTCGTAATTTTTCTTTTTACCTCGTAAGAGTTCCATTTTTGACAGTTCTTCTTCCCCTATTGGTGGATACGCTATCTCTTTGAGTCTCTCCATATCAGGTCTGGATATTGTAACCATATCTCCTATGTCGCTTCGAATGCTATCTATTTCTCTCTTCCTGATACTATTTTGTAACCGCTGCCGAGAATCGTCCATCGATTGCTGGTCTCGCCCTTTTCGGTGGAGTAGTTCCGCGATAAGGACGTCTTTGCACTCCACAACAAATGCCACCTGGATTTCAAATATGATTCGTGCTTGTATCTCCTCTTGCTGTGCTGGCGGAATGGATGTAAGGAGACTTCTGAGCTTTGTTCCCCTGGTAAGAAGAGCAGGATAAAAGCGCATTGGGGCAACCTCATAGCGAGAAAACCTTTCTTTTGCTTTCTTAAAGCGTTCATAGATGGCTTCTACATCTGCTCCGCCATAAGCTTTGAGATTATAGAAATGGAATACATTCGATAGCGATTCCCTTTCGTCTTTGACGGAATAAAAGTTTGGGATTTTGATTTTTCTTTCAGAAAACCATCGGTAGCTCTCGTTATTTGTGAATAGCGATAATTCAACCTGGTTCGCTCTTCGATAAAATGTCGCTGTTGATAGGGTATCTTCATTTCTAAGTTCTCTTTTGTCTTTAATATCGGACAATATATGTTTCTTCAGTTCGAGTGGATTTGATTGTATCCTGTCCTTTATTTCAATGAATTCATCCAGTGTGATTGAAGGAGATGATTTCCCAAGATAAATCAAATTAAAAAAGTCTGGCTCCTCTTTTATCCACTTTGTGATTCTCATCCGCACTGCTCTGTATGTGACATTCATCACTTTAGCTAAATCAGATAAGTCGGTCCCATAGTATCCCCCCTGCCCGATTTGCTTTCCATTAAGATAAGTAAGTACAAATTCTCTATCGAGTTTCATAATGCTACTATGTCTAAGCCAAATATTTAAAAACTGTCGGTACACTGATTGGATATTAACTAAAAATTCTAACTGTCCAAATCTGTTATATTCGGTTGGTCTTGCTAGTTTAGTGGGGATTTAAACAAAACTTCATATCATGAGAATAATATCAGTACAACTTGTAGTGTCTCCTTGTCTCCGATCCGTCTGCCCGTGCATCCAATATCCATCAGCTACATTGATCGCAATTTCGGCGGCATTTATTGTGCTTTAATTCCAAGTCTGTGTATGACGGTATACGCTATGGACCCGAGTATGGACTTTGCTGCAAATCAGATGCCGGTGTTGAAACTCCGGGTTCGGGGAACGGGCAGGGCATCCAATCCGGTACGGAAGTACCAGTAGGAACTTTTACCGCCTTACCTATTTCTATTCTCTCCGTGATATTGAACACACCGATATAATCTTCAGAAATTCTTGTCCCCTTCGTTCTCGCACCTACATGAATAGAGCCATTGAAAGAAGTTTCAAATTCCATTGACGACTTAGTCGCAGTTGTATCATCCGCAATAGAGGTGGCATCGCTTATCTTCTTATGTATCGCAGTGCCTGCCTTTTTGTCCTTACTGCAAATGTCCTGCACCCACTTAGAAGAGAAGTTCACACCGAAATTGTCCGAGAAGTTAAATGTAGTGGGCTCGTATTCCGCTTTTGTGCCCTTATCAAGCTGTTGTGAGTCAAAAACAGTGTCTGAAGAATAG
>Ga0255375_10221_pt1 | contig 10375 bp, 8 predicted proteins | sample ANMaggSeSYBR01H3_FD_182090 | JGI IMG/M metagenome (GOLD analysis project Ga0255375, IMG submission 182090) | Sediment cell enrichment communities from methane seep in Santa Monica Basin, California, United Staets - ANME aggregate JGI... | ecosystem: Environmental > Aquatic > Marine > Cold seeps >... | reverse complement strand
AGGCCTTAAAATATTAAGGCAATGGGTAGAAGGAGATGAATTCGATTACAGGGCTCTTTTAAATTTTGTCATGGACAAAAGGGCGGGGATAACACCTTCCGACCGGCTGTATATCAAACGGATAAAAGAACAAAGAGACGTTGCTGTTTTGCTTCTCGTAGATCTTTCCAGGTCCACAGCAAATACTGTTTACGGCTCCCGTGCATCTGTCCTTGATGTTGAGAAAGAAGCGATTGTGCTTTTCTGCGAGGCGCTTGAAGTCGTGGGAGATGCCTTTGCCATTGCAGGATTCTCAGGAACCGGTCGCCTGGGAGTAGATTATTTTAAAATAAAAGATTTCGACGAAGACATTGGAACTTCTGTCCGCCAGCGGATAAGTGCCATGGCTCCGCAACGAAGCACACGGATGGGAGCGGCAATCCGCCATGCTGCCGGTAAATTTGACCTTGTATCTTCCAAAGTTCGCCTGATGATAATTTTAAGCGACGGTTTTCCCAACGATGTTGACTACAAGCAGGATTATGCTATTAAAGATACACGCAAGGCCATATCCGAACTGCACTCAAAGAATATTTACGTTCATTCAATAACGGTTAACCTCGCCCAATACTCAAAACTGGACGATCTGTATGGAGACGTGAATCACAATGTTATTTCAGATGTTCGTGAACTCCCTGACAAGCTTTTGCGAATATACAGCAGATTGACCCGATAGCCGGCTTTATTATTATGATTATATATGACGATATATTTTCGTGGGAAGGATTTGGCGGTGAGCTGCGCATTGGAAGTGGAAAGTGCAGACTACGGATCTTTGATCTTAAAAAGGGCAACGGGAAAAAACTTGACTATATAAGGCCTATTATAGCTGTTGTTTCGGATATTTCGGAAAGCAATATTAGCATCAAAAGCTGCTCCGGTCATATTGCAACAAAGGTCACAAGAGAATTCAATATTGATCCGAGTCGTATGTTATATGTGGAATATTATCCTGCAGTAATATATGGTGAAAAAAACGAAAAACTGATACCGGAAAGATACGATGCAATAGAATTTGCGTGGCATGAAGAAAAGGCGATCAAACCAAAATGGAGAACTTTAAAGCCACCGCTGGTCGATTTGATTAAGAGACTGATGGCGTCGTAAGAAGCAACTTATCACCACTGAGCTCGCAGAGAACACAGAAATAATTTATTATATCAATTAGTTATCTCTGTGAACTCCGTGTCCTCTGTGGTAAATTTGACTTTTTACGAGGCCGTCAAACTTGAGGAATAATTTTTATCATGCTGATACTAGGGTTACAGGGAAGTCCCCGGAAAAATGGTAACACGGATTATCTTTTAAAAGCATTCATGAACGAAGCTGAGAATTCAGGGGTTAAAACCCATATCATAGAGGTTGCTAAAAAGAATATTACTCCGTGCAGAGGATGCGGTTTTTGTGAAAAAAACGGGAAGTGTGTCATTGACGATGATGATATGGCCGGGGAAATCTATTCTCTACTTAGACAGGCTGATGTTATTGTAGCTGCTACGCCAGTTTTTTTCTACTCTGTCACAGCCCAGTTAAAGGCTCTAATTGACAGAAGCCAAACACTGTGGTCCAGGAAATACAAATTAAACCTGGTTGATCCTGGCATGAAAATGAGACGAGGATTTCTTCTTTCTCAAGGTGCTACAAAGGGAAAAAACCTCTTTGATGGTCTTCACCTGACTATAAAATATTTTTTCGATGCAATCGCGGCCGACTTTCACGGCAGCCTGACTTACCGCATGATTGAAAATAAAGGAGATATTCAAAAGCACCCAACAGTCCTTGATGATGTAAAAGAAAAAGTTGGCAGCCTTTTGAAACCGTTTCTTGGCAGAAAAAAAATTCTTTTTGCATGCATCGGGAATACATGTCGAAGTCAGATGGCCTCAGCCTTTGCCCAATACTTTGCCGGCGATAAGATAGAAGCTTTAAGCGGTGGCAGCAGGCCGGAGCTTGAAATTAACCCGGTCATGGTTGAAGCAATGGGGGAAAAGAGGATAGATATGGCATTTAGGAAAACCCAATCTTTAGAATCCGCAATTTCCGATGTAAAGCCGGACATGATTATCACCATGGGATGCGGTGAAGAATGCCCCTATGTCCCGGGAGCAACTGTAAAGGATTGGGACCTGCCGGACCCCGCCGGAAAAACAATAGATTTCATGCGAACTGTCAGTGATGAGATAGAAAAGAGAGTTAAAGAACTTGTAGAAAGTATTCCCGATTGAAAACAAGCATTTAGCTAATTGAGAGGATGGGGAGTTTCTCTTCAAATTTTTTTAAGTGAACCGATAACGCTTTATTGATTGTCGTCGGTCCACCTGGGGAACAGCCTAATAGCGATAGCAAGCCTTAACAATATTATTGGGGGACTTTCGTACGGCAGCTATCTCGCTGAGATTAGATTTGAACCAGCCCCAGCAGACAGGTTCCCACGGTGGCGATGATCGTCTCTGCCTGTATGGGCTTAACTCAAAGGATAGGGGGCACGTACAGAGTACTGTATTAATTTGTTAAGGCTTGCTATCGCTATTAGGCTGTTCCCCAGATGGACAATGCGGAGATTGAAAAACTTTCCGAACCATCAGCTCATTAAAACACTATTCCGGTATATCCTACAAAACTGTCACCGGGACTTTTATCATAGCTGGTGGCATGGGCTATCTCTTGTGCCTGCTTTGCCCCAAGCGCTTTTGCAGCAGCTATCGCTGTTGCGGCAGCACCTGCACAACATGCATTCTGGTTTGACAAAGCTTCGGTTATTACTCTCTCCGGCTCCATGGCTGTCATTGCATCAATAACCTTGCGATCATTTTTATTTCGTACCCAGTCAAGGGCTGCCTGCCCCGTTCCTTTGGGTACAAATCCATAGTTGGGCCCATAATGGGTTAGGTCTGTGGAGCCGAGAATATTGATCTTCAGGCCAAGCTTGCTTCCTATCTCAACAACAGCCTTTCCGATTTTAAGAGAGTCTTTTGCAGGAGGAACACCGATGGGAACGATTTTGACATTATCAAAGAAGTATTTTATAAAAGGAAGCTGGAGTTCAATGGTATTATCCTGGGTAAAGTTGTCAGGAGTTTCAATATTAAAGGAAAATCCGCCAGTCAGCTCTTCTGCCAGGGATTTTTCTATTTGGATATCACCAAAGGGTGTTTCCCAGGCGCCTTCTTTCATAATATAGCATGGTGAGCCGGAATGAAGATGCATTCCAAAAATCACAAAAACATCGGGCGGATTGTTTATAAGGGAATGTATCACATTACATGCAATACTTCCTGAAAAATACCAGCCGGCATGGGGCACGATTCCGCCCACCGGGTTTTCAATTGACGAAGTTTTTATATTTTCTGAAAGAAAACTGTTTATTTCCCTTTCGCATTCTCCGGCATTACCAGGGTACCAGCTTCCGGCAAAATCAGCTTTTCTGATAATCATTTTTGTCACTCCCTTAGGGTTTGCTAATAAATCAGTCCTTTATCCAAGCGTACCCGTTCACGCTCATTTGGCAAAAAGGTTGCACAATTTCCGTCCTGTGAACGCTTACATCCATGCTGATGAGGCTGTCACAAGAATTATACAATTCTCCTCGCCTGTATTCAAAAGCGAATGTCTTGAGCCTGTAGGGATCCAGGTAGCATCGCCTGGAACAACCTGTTTTTTTTCATCGTCCACCTGCATTTCTCCTGATCCGCTCAAGATGAAATATATCTCCTCCATGGGATCAACATGTTCTTCGATTTTCCTGCCTGGTTCAAGGGTTGCTATGGCAAGGAAACCGATTTCTTTAAGGGTGCGCCGGTCTAATATCATCTGTGCCACCGCTCCGCCATGGGCAATGTAGGTGGTTTCCATGACTTCTTTATCTTTTAAATTTCTAACAATCATTTATCATTCCTTGTACGGGTTACAAGTTGCGGGTTGCGGGATACGGGTTATAAAAAAGGATTATTTCCGATTAACAACTCGCAACACGCAACTCGTAACCCGGAACACCTACGTAATAGGCAAACAAACAAGTTAAAAAAGACGCATTATGCTTAGCGATAAATATCGTTGTAGGGTTAATATGGTTTTGCAATTTTTCCGAAGGCCCGTATATCATCAGGAAGATCCCCAACTTGAATAGTGGTATCTACTCCAAAGGCAAAAGATCTTTCAACGACATTTTCTAACTGTATCACATTGCCCGGCCAATTATATTTTAATAAATAATCCATAGCGTCTAAAGATACATTCAAAATCTTCTTTGTGATCTGGGATTTAAATTTATCTAAGAAATAGATTATAAGAAGACAGATATCTTCTTTTCGATCCCTCAATGGAGGCATGTTGATAGAAACGGCATTAAGGTAATTGAAGAATTTTCGTTCTATGCTTCCGCTTTCAAGGCTTTCTTTGATGTTTTTATTTGTAGCAGCGATTATCCTTAGGTCAAAGTCAAATTTTTTTTTGTTGCTGCCTGATTCCATTGGTTTATGCTTCAGCGCCCGAAGGAATTCACTCTGAATTGCAGGCGGAATTTCAGCGATTTCATCCAGGAAAATGGTTTCGCCTTCATAAGGTTTTAGAAGGTCTATAAAGGTATCGGGCTTCCTTGCTTCAGGAAGTTCTTTTACAAAACTGCTGCAATTAAAAGGGTTAAAGGGTTTGTCTCTCCGTTCGCTGTTTTTGTGGATGACATGGGCGGTTAATTCTTTTCCCGTTCCGCTCTCACCCTGGATTAAAACGTTGGGGCTGTGGGGTTTCATTTTGTCAATTATTTCGTAAATTTCCTGCATCCTTAGATTGATTCCAACCATTTCGTCGTATTTATGCCTTTCTTTTATTCTTTTCTTCAGCAATACATTTTCCCGCTTAATCTTTTTTTCCTCGATAATTCGATCAATGATTATTTTTAAAAGATCAAGTTTAAAGGGCTTCTGGAGGTAATCATAGCTTCCGGTTTTCATAGCTTTAACGGCTGACTCCAAGGTTCCATGCCCCGTCACAATAATTACTTCAATTTCAGGGCTGTATTCTTTTATTTTCGCAAGGAGTTCGATGCCGTCGAGTCCAGGCATCTTGAAATCGGTAAAGACAACATCGAATTTTTTATCCTTTAATAATTTTAAAGCTTCAACGCCACTTTCCGCAAGGAAGACCTTGTAACCTTCCCTGGAAAGATATTCATCTACAATGCTCAGTATAGCACTATCATCATCAACAAACAGGATTTTATAATCTTCCATAGATGCCTCCAAAACACGCGAGGGATATTTATTTCGAAAAATGTCTGTAAACTGCTAAATACAGACCTCGTGGTTTATTACTGAAAAATGACGCTAAACCTTTAAATGATAAAGGATTGCATGATAATTAGACATTTAAGATACTGGTTACTCGTTGCTCGTTTTTTAACGAGAACCAGCAACAAGTTATGTTTTACACTTCCTTATTTATTTTGTGTCTCTTTATTTTTTCCACCAGGGTTGTTCGTTTAATCTGGAGAAAATCAGCCGCTTTGTTTTTAACCCAGTTTGTTTTTTCAAGAGCATTGATAATAAGGGTTTTTTCATATTCAGTTACCGCAGTATTGAAATCTACTCCTTCAGCAGAAACGCCAATTTCCGGCCGTTTTATTGTTTTAAGTTTTTTCGGTAGATCCCGGGGCGTAATTTCAGTGCTTTCGCTTAATACCACAAGCCTTTCAACCAGGTTTTTAAGCTCCCTTACATTCCCCGGCCAGGAATAATTCATAAATATTCCCAGAGCTTCGTTTGAAATCGTTACGCTATCCCTCTTTTTCTCCCGGCAAAACAGGTCGAGAAAATGAGAAACCAGCAAAGGTAAGTCCGACTTTTTTTCTTTTAACGGTGGAAGCACTATTGGTATTACATAAAGGCGATAAAACAGATCTTCCCGGAAATTTCCTTTTTGGACTTCTTCCTCCAAATCCCGATGGGTAGCTGCGATTACCCTTACATTTGCCTTTATGGTTTTGCTTCCGCCTACAGGCTCAAATTCATTTTCTTCCAAGACCCTTAAAACTTTTACCTGGAGGTCCGTGCTCATATCACCGATTTCGTCTAAAAATATTGATCCTCTTTCCGCCAATTGAAATTTTCCCGGTTTATTTTCTATTGCACCGGTAAATGCCCCTTTAACATGACCGAAAAGTTCACTTTCTAAAAGACCTTCACTAATTGCACCACAATTGATCTGAATAAAAGGTTTGTTGCTTCGATCAGAGCTTTCGTGAATTGCTCTGGCAATAAGCCCTTTGCCGGTGCCGGTTTCTCCAGTAATTATGATCGTGGTGTTGCTGTTTGACACTTTTTCGACAATACTGAATATTTCCTTCATTGGGTCGCTCTGGCCAATGATATTATCAAATATATGTTTTTTTTCGTATTCCATTAGGCGCTTAGTACATCACGACAATTTGTTGTCGATCAAGCAGAATGTTGTTTTTACATTGAAAGAAAGATGTAGCAACGGGTTGCGCGTTTCGGGTTACGGGGTATAAAAAGGAGTATTTCCGATTAACACCTCGTAACTCGTAACTCGCAATTCGTAACCCATTTTTCGGACTTTGTTTTGAAAAATGCGTAGTCATTTAAATGGTATTCAAAACTTTAAGCAAGCCCAACTGCTTTAACTGCCCGCTCTATTTGCTCCAGGCGTGCCTCAAGACTGCCGGTAAATCCGATTGCTATACGCAGCAGACCCGGTGAAAGTCCCATTTTTAACTGGTCTTCAGGTGGAATCTCAGAAGAAGTGGACGAACCGGAACAGGATATCAGCGTGTCAAAATAACCTAAAGATACGGCAATGTAACCGAATCGTTCCTTGTTTTGTAATATAGACATTAATTCTTCAGCCTTTGACCTGGTCTTGCAATCAATTGTAAGCAATCCTCCATAACCAAAGCTTTTATTTATCAGCGATTTTAACAGCTTATGCTGGGGATGGGAAGGCAGTCCCGGATATGTCACCGGAGCACCAATTTTTTCAAGATGGCCGGCTATAGCCATGGCTCGTAAGCTATGCTCTCTCATGCGTATTGCCAGATGAGGCAAGCGCTGGATAAGATCAAAGGCAAGTCGCGGGTCCAGGGTCGGGCCTAAAAGCATGATTCGACCTGTGTGAAGGTCCATGAGTTTATAAATAAAATCCTTGTCGGCACAGATTGCACCTGCGATGAGGTCACTGGCACCGTTTATGAATTTAGTCATTGAATGTACTACGATATCGGCCCCCAGTTGAATAGGAGATATAACCATCGGTGTAAAGGTATTGTCAACGACCAGCTTGATACCGCGCTTGTTCGCCAATTTTGATAATGCAGGGATATCAGCGACATTAAGTGTCGGGTTGCCAACTGCTTCAGTGTAAATTACGCGGGTTTTTTCAGTGATAGATGCTTCAAATGCAGCAGTATCCGTTGGATCAACAAAGGTAGTAGTAATACCCATCTCGGGGAAGAGTTCATCCAGCAAAGCATGCGTTCCGCCGTAAATAGTGTTGCTGGATACAATATGGTCTCCATGCTTACAGAGCTGCAGCAAGGCACAGGAGATTGCAGACATGCCGCTTGCAGTGCAGATGGCTGCTTCAGTGCCTTCCATAGCACTAAGAGACCGTGACAGTGTGTCCACTGTCGGATTAAAATGACGGCTGTATAGAAAACATCCGCCCTTATCAGGACCTCTGATTCCATCAAAGATCTCCGGCATAGTACCGGGTTCCATAACCGTAAAAGTTGAGGATCGCGATATGGATGGTGTAACACCACCGTGTTCGCCGAATTCTCTGCGTACTTCCCATAAAGCCTGTTCAGGGTTATAATCTTTCATGTTTTGCTCCTATGTATTGAAATATTTATAAGCGGCTATATTTGAAAAGTATCTATCATAGCAGATAAAATTTGCAAGCCATCCGTTTTGCAAAGGTCTCATCATGTTTTTCAGTTAATTTGCAGTAAAGAGCTTCGAGTCATCCCGGAGCCTACAGAATCGTTAAGGATAATCTTTGCGTGCCGCAGATTATCAAGTTTTCGGTTTACAGGAAAACCATGGATGGTATCTTCTTTTAATGCTCCGTGCTGAAGATCATAAGGAAGCCTTTGTATGCAAACAACGGAGCAGTTACCTCGTGTATGGATATTATTTACCATATGGTTTTCAATAAAATCTTTTACAGTCTTCTTTTTATCGGGTTTGGCATCCCAAAAAACCTGTTCCAGTGTCAAAGGTATCATGGCAAAATTTGCCTGATGTTCAATAAGAAGATCGATATCATACATGGTAAGGTTGTTTCTAGCCAGCAGGGTTGTTATATGCCTGGTTGCTCCTCGTGTGGCATAAAGAAAGACACCCTTTCCGTCCATGTCTCCGAAGAAATCTTCATTTTCCGAAATTGCTTGAATGTAATCCCCAAAGCAACCATGCGTGCTTGTATGTGTGTCCACAATACCTTTCCCGGGTGCTTTAAAGTCAAAGTCTTCTCCCTGATGAATTGTAATCCTGGCATTTAAATCAGAAGATATGTAAATTGAAACAACTCTCTTGTATTTTCCTGATTCCACATAAGCCCTGGCAATATTATTTACAAGCGCCGGATCCTGGTTAAGAGACTTAATGTCAAAGGCAAAGGATTGAATTTTTTGATCATAAAGTTCTAATGCATTCTTAAAGCGTTTGAAGGTTCCCTTTGTCGTTTCTTCGGGATACATATGCTCAGCCATGCTGTGTTGAACCCTTGCCGCAAGCGCCGGAACCCTGTAAATGATTTGCCCAAGCTGATTGTCAATAATTATTCCGTCAATTTTATTGTGCCCGTTTAACTTAATGATCATTTTTGCTATACTCGCAATAAAATCATCTTTTAAGGATGCTGTTATCTCCTCGCTGCAGGAATAATTTCCATTTGGCTTCAAGGTAGCTTTTGTTTCAAGGGCTGTTGCTAAAGCATCGTCACCGAAAATAATACCTGCCGTGTCGGTTTCTTTAAATGCATTAGCACGATGTAGGTTCTCAGCTCCTATAATAGCGGAAATATCACCTGTTTTAAGAACTCCTGTCAGGGAAAGCATGAAAACAAGCTCTGCTGCGACATTAAAACCCGGGCAACCGGCATAAAGGTCAATAACGATGGCATTTGGGCAGTACTGCTTAATTAGTTCAAAGGGATACCTGACCAAAGGGCCCGGATCATATTTGTCATCCCCGACATTTGTTGCACCGATGAGGATTTTGATTTTGGAAGGGTCGAAATCGGATGTATCAAGAAGATCTTGAAGGGCAATGACTCCGATTCTTTCATCAGGCCCGGCTGCCATTCTTGTGCGGATACCGGTTCTTTCTTCAATGGTTTTATTGTTAACGGGAATACCGCCTTTAAATGACATTTCTTTTTTTGCATAAATTGAATTATCTACAAGAGTACCACCATTCCATGCACCCTGTGCGATAATTTCCAGGATAGAATCAGGGGCCAAGATGTTTCCTCCTAATATAAAAAATTAACGCCTGCAGTACGCAGCTTTGGTTTTCCCTTCGAAGGGGCTGTTGGTTACGACAAGTTAAAAGTGCCTAAATTTACTGAATGAAGTATAAACAAGGCAGGCTTTCATGTCAAACAAGAAAACAACAAGAAAATATTTTTCACGATGAAAATTGATGAGATAAAATCGATCATTGACCTTAAGGTCAAAATAACAGCGTATAATTTTATAAAATGCCAAGGTCTGATGCTGGGCAAAATAGGGTGGGTAAAAAGAATCTAAAGATGTTTAAAGCTGTAGTAGAATTTCAGGACTTTTTCTACATAATCCTGGGTTTCTTTGAACGGAGGAATAGTTTTGTAAAGATCGACAACAGTAGGGCCTGCATTATAAGCTGCAAGAGACAGAGATAACTCCCCGTTAAACCGATTAAGAAGTTTCTTGAAATATCGTGCGCCTCCCATTATATTTTCCAATGGGTCAAAGGGATCTGCTATTTGGAGATAGTTAAGGTTTTTAGGCATGATCTGCATAAGCCCCAATGCGCCTTTTTTTGAAACAGCCCGTGGATCAAAGTCGGACTCGGCTTTAATTATTGCCTTAAGAAGCGGAAAAGAAACGCCGTGTTGTTGTGAAGCTTTGGTAATATATCGATCATATTTTTCTGATGAATATGTACATGAAGTTTTTCTAGATCTTTCCCGAATATATACCCGATAATCACCGTCAGAGGATGTAGGAACGTTCGTAAAATGCGCTACTCCTTCCTTGTCTATGTACATATAGATATCGGCATATAGCGGCAAAGCCGCCATAAATAAAAAACAAAACACGAAGAAGATAATGCTATTT
>Ga0255375_10220_pt1 | contig 10417 bp, 7 predicted proteins | sample ANMaggSeSYBR01H3_FD_182090 | JGI IMG/M metagenome (GOLD analysis project Ga0255375, IMG submission 182090) | Sediment cell enrichment communities from methane seep in Santa Monica Basin, California, United Staets - ANME aggregate JGI... | ecosystem: Environmental > Aquatic > Marine > Cold seeps >... | reverse complement strand
ACCAGAGTTTTTAGAGGTATCAAGGTAAAAGAATCTCCAAAGTGGCTTAAAAACCGCTTGGAGGCCTACGGGATACCCTCTATTAACAATGTTGTCGATGTTACAAATTATGTTATGGTCGAATTTGGACAACCCATGCACGCGCAAGATTTGTCTAAAATGGAAAGCCAAGAAATTGTGATAAGAAAGGCTAAAGATGGAGAAGAACTTACTACATTACTGGGCGAAACTATAAAACTAACTCCAGACCAATTTGTTTTAACTCAAAATGATAAGGCCACAGTGATTGGGGGCATTGTGGGCGGGAATACTACAGGAGTTGATGAAAATACTACCGACATAGTGCTCGACGCTGGAAATTATAATCAGAATAGTATTAGAAAATCGTCTCGCCAATTAAAAATTCAAAATGAAACTGTGCTTAGATATGATAAATTTTTGCACCCCAAATTAACTGAAATCGCTATTGATAGGGCAGCTTACCTAATTTTGGAACTTGCCGGTGGTGAATATTATGAAAACATGGATTGGTATCCCAAAGAGCATCCCCTCCAAGTTTTGAAATTTAGAATGACTAGACTTAAAAAAGTGGGGGGCATGGATATTGACTTAGCTAGAGTGAAAGAAATTTTATCCGCACTGGGATACAAAATTCTTTCAGAAGGCAGTACCGCAGAATTTGAAATAGAAGTTCCATATTTTAGAACCGACGTAGTGGTCGAAGATGATGTTGTGGCTGATATTTTAAGAATAAATAACTACAATAAGATACCCATTGAACTGCTAGAGATGGCGCCACCAAAGGAGATTACTCCAAAGATTTATAATTTTGAGGACAGGTTGAGAGATCACCTAGTAGCTGCGGGTCTTCATGAGCATATTACTGAGTCCTTAGTACCTATTGACGAAAATTCCAAAGAGCAGGTTGTTTTGGAAAATGCTTTGACTTCTGACAAAGGCGCTCTAAGAACAGAAATACAATCTGGACTTGGAAAAGTTGTTAGGAATTATCAAAAACATGGGCAAAAAGAAATTAGCTTATTTGAGATTGGTCGAACATATCACCTCAGAGGAGATAAAAACAAGTTTGAATCATATGATGAGGTCAGAACACTTCAAGTTACACATAAAAATTTAAACGTTACACCTCTTCAAAATTCTAAGGAAATTAGAAAAATACTGGATTCACTTATGAAAAACCTAGGAATTGGTAACTACAGTCTAGTTAAAACCGAAAGGGGAGTTAGAGTGGAAATCGAAAAAGATAAAATTGGTCATTTGGACGTTTGTTGCTTCTGTTTACTTACTAAACAGCTCTTAAAATACAAGAAACAGCCTAAAAGGGTAGTTTCGGAGTTAATAACATATTCAAAAGAGGATTTATCTATAGTTATGGATTTGAACAAACCTTTAGGACCAATTTTTAACGACATTAGAGGTTTTGATGAAAATATTGTTGGGGTGGAAGTTAAAGAAGAGTATGTAGGAAAAGAAATGGAAAATGATAAAAAATCTGTGTTGGTGGAAATGCTGTATAAAACAAGTGATAAAGAAAAAATCAGAACCAAACTAATAAAACACTTGAAGTCAAAACACGGGGTAGAAATTAGATCTTAATCCAACTGATAACCAACCACATTCAGTTTAATGTCATCTTCATCCTTATTACCTTTTTCATCCTTGGCTACAATCTTAAATTGATGTTCGCCAATCTCACTAGCTGATAATTCAAAGTTGTATCCGTAAGGCTCAGACTTGTCAGATGTAATTTTTTCACCATCCTTATAAACTCTAACTTCCTCAACATCACGTCCAGAAGAAACCTCAACACTTAATCTGAAATCTAAAGGTACAGTGTCTCCATCGTTGTAATTTACGATTGAAGCACAAATGTCATCTGAATCCTCAACGTCCCCGTCATCGTCAAAATCTAAACAAGTACGAATCTTAGGCGGGAAGTATTTATCTTCGCCTGTGTAGTTTTCGCTAATCCACTTATCAACGTACATTTGCCATTCGGGCAACTCAGCTTGGATATCTATAAAAGTTTTTTTGCTTGTTCTGTCTGCATCCTTACATTCATCATTTGCGATTCTTCCGTCTACCTTGCAGATCTCAATTCTTTTGTACCAATCGCTTACAGAAGATGGCTCTGTACCTTTTACAAACCATTCGGTTCGAGTTTCCTTGTCGTCATAAGGAAGCATGCCAGTAAATTCATCTATAGTGTATTTTTCAACGTTTTCCGGGGCTTCAAAATCCTGCGTACCATCTGGATAATTTTCTTGTAAATAATATTTCATGGCTCTGTTCCAAATAGGTGTGGCGCCAGTAATACCTGAAGCAACATACGGATTCATGGCATCGTTGTTGTTATTTCCAACCCAAACTCCAATGGCAATTTCTGGTGTGAAACCAATAGCATAGTTGTCTCTTTTATCATCCGTAGTTCCCGTCTTAACCGCCACCTGATGATTTGGGATTTTCAACAAGCTTCCAAAACCAAACACGGCGCTTCTGGCTCCATCGTCAGACAAAATGTCAGAAATCAAAAAGGCCACGTCTTCACTTAAAACTTTTTTACCGCTGTTTTCTCTCCAACTGTACAAAACGTTTCCGTTAGCATCTGTGACTTCAATAATAGGGGTGGGCTCATTAAAAACACCTTTATTAGCAAAAGCGGTAAATGCTCCTGTTAATTCCATCAATTTAGTTTCTCCACCTCCCAAGGTCAAAGCTAAACCATATCTTTCTCGTTCAGTAAAAGTGGAAATTCCAAGTTCCTCAGCCAAATCGATCATGTTATCAATTCCCACAATTTTTAAGGCCTTAACAGCCGTAATATTAATAGAATTACCCAAACCTTTTCTTAAAGACATGGGACCCCTAAATAAACCGTCGTAGTTTTCTGGTACGTATGGTTCCTCTGGCTTGGCACCTGGAAACTTGGTAGGCACGTCTAAGAATTTAAAAGAAGCCGTGTAACCCTCTTTCAACATAGTGGCATAAGTTAGTGGTTTTATAGCAGAACCCGGCTGTCTTTTTGCCAAAGTCACATTTAGCTCAGCTTCAAACAAACAACTGCCTTCTCCTGTAGTTCCTGAAACACAATCCTCAGGTTCAGAATCCAAAAAATATCCTTTAGAACCCACCATGGCAATAATCTGCCCGGAACTTGGCTCTATGGCTATCAAACCGCCATTATTTACGTTGTATCCAACTGAATCCTCAATTTCTTGATATACGATTTCTTGAACTTCCTCTTGGAAATCTAAGTCCAAGGTGGTTTTTACCCGCAAACCGCCCTGCTCAACAAATTCTTCGCCAAAAAGTTCGACTAACTTTTGTTTGACATGAAAAACAAAATGGGGGGCTTTAAAAGGAATGCTCGATGACTCAAATTCCAACTCAACTTCTTTGGATATTTCATACTCTTCTTTACTAATATAGTATTGATTGCCATCTGGTCCTTGCCATCCCTTTGTGTACATTAAATATAAAACTGTAACCATCCTTTCTATACCAGCCTCAGGATTAGTACCAAATTGAGAGTAATAACTTGGTCTTTGGGGTAGCCCTGCTAGATAGGCTGCTTCCGGTAAAGTGAGTTCGCTGGGTTCTTTGTTGAAATAAGTTTTGGCAGCCGTATATACTCCGTAATTTTGACCTCCGTAAGGGGATTCGTTTAGATACATTTGTAAAATTTCGTCCTTGGCGTATCTGTTTTCTAACTGTAAAGATAGTATGAGCTCTTTAATTTTTCTGGAAACGGTTCTTTCTTGACTTAACAGCGTATTTTTTATAACTTGCTGAGTTAGCGTGGAGCCTCCTTGAAGACCTCGTCCGGTTAGTGTGTTTCTAGCAGCTCTTGCCATTCCTCTTATGGAAAATCCCTTGTGGGCATAAAAATTTGAGTCCTCTACGGCCAGGGTAGCGTGGGCTACATGGGGGGAAATTTCGTCTAATTTTATTAGGGTTCGATTTTTTTCACCGTAAACCTCAAAGATTGGTTTATCGTTTCTGTCATTAATTTTTGTGGAAAGTTCATAGCTTCTTTCTAATAGCTGGTTTGGGTTGGGAAGTTGCCTAGAAACTGCTGCAAAAATTACTAAAACAGCAAAGGTGCCAACTACCATCGAAATTAAAATGAAAGTGGCGGCGTAGGTGAGTATGTATAACTTTTTGCCCTCGATTTTATCTAGCTTATATTTATTTAATTTCGTTTTTAGGTTTCTTTTTACTTTTGGTGTAATAAACTTAGCTTTTGTTTTCTGGTACGACTTTTTTACCTGCCTTCCTTTATTGCTAACCCTATTTTTGATGCGTTTAATCATACTTTACGATTATATCAAAGATATGTTTTTGTGTATTTTTTGTGTTTGTTATTACTACAGGGTACTCGCGGAGTGGTTTAAACCCAGCAATAACCTGGTTAGCACGTGCTACTACAGGTTATACTTAGTCCTTGATTGGGTTTGGGGTTGGTGTTATAATGTGTAGCAAAGGCAAATACAACACTATACAAGGAGAGTAAAACAAATGGTTAAGAAAAAGAAAATATTCGTACAGGTTCAAACGTGCGACAACAATGGTGTAAAAGGCGCCGTCGTAACGAAACTGCCCGAAGAATTCTCTAAAGAAGAGAGAGAAGACTACAAAGCAGGAAAAGGGGTTGAGAGATTTCTTTGTAAAAATGGAACTTTCTCAATGTTCTGTAGTGGCAATGATATCTGGAAGTTTCCTCCGAACACCAGTGTTGTAAATGCACTAAGAGGTAACAAAAAGACGAAACATATAAAGATAAAAGATTCGGCTCAGGAATTTTATCGAGGCTGACAGTCAACGCAAGCACTTGAACCCTAGACAGGTCAACACGATCACCAAATGTCTAGGGTTCCATTTTTTCCACTATGCTATACTAATTCCATGGTTAAAGTGCGTCAAGACAAGGACTTAATCGACAAATTCCTCAACCGAGGTGTCGATAATATTTACCCAACTAAAGATGTCTTAGAGAAAAAACTCTATTCCGGAGATAGACTCCGCGTTTACCAAGGCTTCGATCCAACCGGTCCATATCTTCACATAGGTCATGCTATTGGTATTAGAGCCTTAAGAATTTTGCAACAACTTGGGCACGAAGTAATTTTTTTAGTAGGCGATTACACTTCCAGAGTAGGTGACCCTGACCCCGCAAAAGATAGCGCACGAGAACTTCTCACAGAAAAACAAATTAATAAAAACTCTGAGGGCTGGAAAAAACAAGCTTCCCAACTAATAAACTTTAGTGGAAAAAATCCTGTTTTATTCAAACATAACTATGAATGGCTTTCAAAACTCAAACTAGAAGATTTAATCGATTTAATGAGCAAAACCACAGTTCAACAAATAATTGAACGCGACCTTTTTCAAAGAAGAATAAAAGACGGAAATCCTATTGGTTTGCAGGAATTCATTTACCCACTCATGCAGGGCTATGATAGCGTGGCCATGAAGGTTGACATGGAGATTGGGGGCACTGATCAAGTTTTTAATATGATGATGGGCCGAACTTTGTGTAAAACATATTTAAATAAAGAGAAGTTTGTTCGAACAAATATATTAATGGAAGCACCCAACGCTGTAACCATGAGTAAAACCAAAGGAAATAGCATCAATCTTGGAGACACCCCGGAAAACATGTACGGAAAAGCTATGTCGTACTCAGATGACTTAATTACAAAGGGTTTAACATTACTAACCGACGTCCCTCTAGAAGAAATTTCTGAATTTGAAAAGCAGATGTCTGCTGGCGAAAATCCTATGCAATTCAAAAAAATTTTAGCATTTGAAATTGTAAAAATTATTAAGGGTGATGAAGAAGCTCAAAAAGCTCAAAATAGTTTTGAAAATACAGTACAAAAAGGGGAAGTTCCAAAAGATGTGATAGAAATTGAAGCGGTAGGAGAAATTCGCGTGCTTGATCTTGCCACAACACTTGCAGAAAAATCCGGCGCTAAATTGTCTTCGTCAGATATTAAAAGATTAATCAAGCAGGGAGGCTTTAGTATTACAAATAAAAAATATGCGGGCCCTGGTGAAACTGTTGCACCGGCAAACGGGGATACTCTAAAACTAGGTAAAAGGTTATTTGGGAAGATTAAATAAATAATGGCCAAAATAAAAAAACCTCTTTCAAAAAGAAAGATAATTAAAAAGAAAATCAGAAGAGCCTTCAAACCCAATAACATCGGCAAGGTGCTTGTTGTGGCAGCTACAATCGCCCTTTTAGCTACTTCAATTCTGCCGTACCTTTTTTAAACTTATTACAAGAAGTCTGCGCTTGTGACAATAATCTTACGCTTGTTACAATGAGTGAGCTTGCGACACGAATTGAACTTGTTACAATAAGTTTATGCTTGAGCTTTCGGATCCAATAAACGCTGTTCCCAATATAGGTAACTCATACAAAATGCTTTTGAGTAAGCTCGGTATATTTACAGTTGAGGATCTTTTATACCATTTTCCATTTAGGTACGATGATTTTTCCAAAATTAGCAAAATTGAAGATTTACTGGCTGGAGATTTAATCACAGTTCAAGGTATTTTGGGCGAAGTAAAAAATATTTATACCAGATACGGAAAACGTCTAACTCAGGCGGTAATCGAAGATGGAACGGGTAGCTTAAATATTATTTGGTTTAATAGTCATTATTTGAAAAAAACCCTAAAACCAGGACAAAAATATAATTTCAGCGGAAAAGTTAATAAATACGGAAGTAAATTGAGTTTAGCGGCCCCTTCTTTTGAAATAGTGGGGGAGAATAACATTAGCACAGGCAGATTAGTTCCTATCTACCCAGAGATTGCAGGTTTAAACTCAAGTTGGATTAGAAAAAGGATAAAAGATATTTTCGATAGCAATATGTCTTGGGAAGAATTCTTGCCGGATGAAATTATTAAAAAAGAGGGATTTTTTGAATTCAGAGAAGCTTTAAATATGTTTCACTTTCCAAACTCTTATCAAGATTGCGAAAGAGCTAAAAAAAGATTTCAACTTGAAGAATTTTTCATTGAATTAGTAAAAGTGGCAAAAAGAAAAGAGACTTGGTCAAAAAAACAAGTTTCTTACAAAATTGCAAAGGCTAAGTATGGCAAAAAAATACAAAAAGTAATTGATGACCTACCTTTTTTGCTGACAGAAACACAAAATCAAGCTTTAGAAGACATCTTCAACGATACAAACTCAACAAACCCCATGAATAGGCTCTTAGAAGGCGACGTGGGCACTGGAAAGACCATTGTAGCAGTGGTTACATCATATTTAGCTTATTTAAACGAACGCAATGTTTTATATATGGCCCCCACCGAAATTCTAGCTAAGCAACACTATGAAACTTACAAAAAAGTTCTAGGACCCTTGGGGGTTAATATTAGTCTGCTCACCTCAGCCACTTCCCAAAAACCACATGAAGAACCATACATTTGTGTAGGCACACATGCCCTTTTGTATAAAGAAGAATACAAAAACGTGGGTTTGGTTGTAATCGATGAACAACACAGGTTTGGGGTGGAACAAAGAACTAGACTGACAAAAATTAACAAAGATAAAAAAACACCTCATTTATTGACTATGACGGCTACGCCTATTCCAAGAACCTTAGCTTTAACAGTTTATGGTGATCTAGTAATTTCGCGACTTTTGGCGATTCCTACCAAAGAGAAAAAAATTGAGACTAAGGTTGTGCTGGAAAAAAATCGAGAAGAAATATTTGAGTGGATTAAAGAAAAGAAAAAACAAACTTTCGTGGTGTGCCCATTTATACAAGAATCCTTCCATGAAGATTTTGGGCACGTCAAAGCCGCCACCGAAGAATATAAAAAACTGAAAATTGATGTTTTTAAAAATGTAAAAATGGGATTACTTCATGGAAAATTGAAATCGGCGGAGAAAAGAGAAGTGGTAAGGCAGTTTGAAGACGGTGAAATACAAGTTTTAGTTTCTACACCTGTAATTGAGGTGGGCATAGACATCCCCGGCGCCACTGTCATGATTATTGAAAGCGGGGATAGGTACGGTTTAGCAAGCTTGCATCAATTGAGGGGTAGGGTAGGACGGGGAGATGAGAAGGGATTTTGCTTTGTTTTTACGGGAAGTGGTAGCAAAAACGCTTATAAAAGATTGAAATATTTGGAAGAGATTAATAATGGTCTAGAGTTAGCTGAAATTGACATGGAAATGAGAGGACACGGCGATTTATACGGCATTATGCAACATGGTTTTAAAAGGTTTAAGGTGGCTAGGTTGTCAGATATTGAAACTTTGGAAAAAGCTAAAATGTATACAGAAGAATTTTTCCCAAAACTTGATGATTATCCAAAATTGTTAGAAAAGATTTATCGAGTGGCTGGTAGGTACATTGGTAGTAATTAGTCTTATTTTTAAGGTACTGGCACACACGCTTGACTAAGACCTATAAAAACTGTATCTTTCTACGGCACGCGGGCGTAGCTCAGTTTGGTAGGGCAGAGCGCATACGTAGTGGGTTATCTAACCGACGGACAGATTTAAAAAAGAAGCACGCGTATGAGGTTGTTGGTTCGAATCCAACCGCCCGCTCTTGTATGAAGAACCAAATCAGTTTTTCAGGCCCTGTGGTGTAATTGGAAACATATAGCCTTTTCGAGGCTAAGATTGGGAGTTCGACTCTCCCCAGGGTTATTTTGCTTTCGCAGAAAACGGCGGTGTAGCTCAGTAGGTAGAGCGCGTAGTCGGGATAGTTTTATCGCAGTAGTCATGTGTCAACACATATGTGCGGAAAAACACAAGGAACCCGGCGCGCAAATACGAGGCCGTGAGTTCGATTCTCACCACCGCCACTAAGAGTTTCTAGGTGCACCAACTAGATTCTCCTGATAGGGGGTGCGTTTCAGGTACTGGTTAACTAACACAATATGTGTTTTTTAATTATTACACTGCAACGCACCTCCTCTTCACTTTTTAATATGTTAATTTGATAAAATTAGTTCTGCTAGAATAAACCCATGATTAGAATCATTACTGGCTCAGCCAAAAACTTAAAACTAAAAACTCCAAACAACCCAGAATTTAGGGCAGTACAAGACGTGGCTAAGGGTTCGCTATTTTCCATCATCGGAGATAAAATTAACGGCGCAGAATGCCTTGACCTTTTTGCTGGTAGCGGAAACCTAGGCATCGAATCTCTAAGTAGGGGAGCTTCACATTGTGACTTTGTAGAAATCGATAAAACCTCTACAAAAATAATCCAAGATAACATTACAAAATGCGGATTTGACCAGAAAGCAGAAATATTCCCAAAAAGTGCCGTAAAATATGCTGGAAATACAGAAAAAACTTATGATATTATATTCGTGGATCCCTTTTACCATGACGTTTCCCATATTTTCCTCACAAAAAACCTAGAAGAAATTCTAAACCCAAAAGGTTTAATAATCTTTTTCCACGCAGAAAACCTAGACATTAAAAAAATATCAAAAGACACAAACCTAAAAATAATCGATGAAAGAAAATTTGGAAAAAGCATTTTCACCATACTTTCCCACTAACAACAAACGACCCTTTTTAATTTAGCGGCCACACGCTACAATGAATGTGTTACGAAAAGTATCATTTGCAAAAATACCATTTGCAAAAATATCAAATTTAAGTTATAAAAAGCATTATGGCTGTACCAAAAAGAAAACTATCGAAAGGTAGAACAAGACGAAAAAGAAGCTCTCACTACAAGAGAAATGAAGTAAGAGTGAATAAAACCAAAGACGGAAAAGGTTATAAAAGACCCCACGTCGAAGAGCACATTGAAGCATAACTGAAGCATAAAAACATAATTTTGTTAAATTTATGAAAACTAAAACTGACCCAAGACATGCGGGAAGAAAATTAGCTTTAACCTCAATTTTTTGTTGGCTTTTTGCTGAACAACAAGGAGACGTTACTGCAAATTTATGCAACGAACTCTTAGGCGAACCCGCCTTAGACCTAGATTTAGCCCACAAAATTATTGCAGGTGTAAAAGATTATAAAAAAGAAATAGATGAGATTATCGAGCAATGCGCTCCCGACTGGCCTCTGGATAAAATCTCAAAGGTCGATTTGGTTATATTAAGAATAGCTATCTTTGAAATTTTATATAGCAAAGGCAACATTCCAGAAAAGGTTGCCATAGATGAGGCCGTAGAATTAGCCAAAGAATTTGGCAATGACACCTCATCAAAATTTGTAAATGGAGTGCTAGGCACCGTAGTTGAAATAAAAAAGGAGATTACAAAAAAATGAAAGAATATATTAATAGGATTATTGCCATTATAATCGATAAAACAGGCGTGGACCCAGATGAAATTTCTGAAGAATCTTATTTTGAAGATGATTTAAATGTTGACGAAATTGAGCTTTTGG
>Ga0255375_10219_pt1 | contig 10421 bp, 7 predicted proteins | sample ANMaggSeSYBR01H3_FD_182090 | JGI IMG/M metagenome (GOLD analysis project Ga0255375, IMG submission 182090) | Sediment cell enrichment communities from methane seep in Santa Monica Basin, California, United Staets - ANME aggregate JGI... | ecosystem: Environmental > Aquatic > Marine > Cold seeps >... | reverse complement strand
AAAGAATTGTGTCTGAGGCATTATTCAATATTATCCAGCATGCTCAAGCAGGGAATGTTTCGTTTACCGCCAGGGGCACAGCCGATGAATTAAGGATTGAGATCAAAGACAATGGCAAAGGGTTTGATCAAGAAAACATCGGTCAGGATGGGCATTATGGCTTATTAGGAATGCAGGAACGTGCCCGGAAGTTGGGCGGGACATGTGATGTTATTAGCCAATCTAATGAAGGGACTTCCATCAAGGTAGTATTTCCCTTGAACCAGGAAAGAGTGTAACTATGGCTGATATGATCAGAATTTTGGTTGTCGATGACCACGCTATCGTGCGGGACGGGATTAAATTGATTATGGAGACTGTAGACGAGTTAGAGGTGGCAGGAGAGGCTGGGGATGGACGCGAAGGATTAGCCCAGGCCGAAGCTCTGAAACCTGACGTGGTGTTGATGGACCTGCGGATGCCGGAGATGGACGGATTAACGACCATTAAACATTTACGAGAGGATCACCCAGAAATTGCAATCATTATATTAACCACCTATAACGAAGATGATCTGATGTATCAGGGTTTACAGTTGGGAGCACAGGGTTATTTGTTGAAAGATGTTGACCGGCAAACTTTGATACGCACGATAAAAGCCGCGGCCCAGGGAGAGGCTCTTCTCCAGCCAGAGATGCTTCAGCGCATTTTGAGTCAAGGAAGAATTAAACAATATGCAGTGGGAGGCAAGGTTGGTTTCTCCAACCTTACAGAACGCGAGACCGAAGTATTGAACAGGGTGGCAGCAGGTGAGCGTAACAAAGAGATCGCCTACCGCTTAGGCATTAGTGAACGGACTGTAAAAGCGCATCTGACCCATATATTCAACAAGTTGGGGGTGGATTCGCGGACAGGGGCTGTGGCAATCGCGATGGAGAACGGTTTATTATCTTCTAATACAGAAATGATCTGAGTCGCGCCTTAATCCAAGTAGGCAGTCCAGGAAGACCTGGGTAAAACCAGCACCCTGGCTGCCAGGTTAGTCGCGGACCGGGTGGAAAAGACGCTCAATGGGGTCCCGGATACAAACAGCTGTGCCGTCCTGAAATCTGTTTACTAATTACTGCTTACTTTCTCCCTGTCCTCTCCCCTTAAATAAAAAAGGGCGACCCACCGGATCGCCCCTACATTAACACAAAGGATGCGTGATCCTCTAAAGATTAGGGAGTATTTAAATTATCGCGAAAAGCTACAGATTTAGAGTAACTTAAGGATCACGCATCCTGGTAAGGCCTGGAGAAAAATTACAGTCCTTGGTCCCCCGTTTTTCCCTGTCCAGGTTAAGCAACTGCCTTTTCTAAATCTTCGCTAAAAGATTAGAAAAGGCAGGTTTTTTTGCTTGTGGTCAATCGTGTTACCTTTCCAGCTGACAGATATCGATCAGATGAGGTAACCCCGATTCCTTACTCGATTTCTTCTTTCTTGTCGCGCAAACTGAAAGTGACGCCAATTCCCAGCGCGACCAAACAGGCAGCGGCGATGATTAATGAGACTGTGCGCGTCGAGCCGCCAGTCGCGGCCACGGTGATGATCATTGGTGCAATCAGCAGCGAAACCAGGTTGACGACTTTGATCATCGGGTTGAGGGCAGGACCAGCAGTGTCCTTGAGGGGATCACCCACTGTGTCGCCGATAACGCCAGCCTTGTGCCGCTCAGAGCCCTTGCCCAGGTCGTTCTCCGGGTCCGAAATCTCAGCCTCAATTTGCTTCTTGGCATTGTCCCAGGCTCCGCCTGAGTTGGCCATAAAGACTGCCAACAGCTGCCCGGTGAGGATGATGCCTGCCAGGAAACCACCCAGTGCCTTGGCGCCGATCATGAAGCCTACGATAATGGGCAAGAGGATGCCCAGCATGGCGACGACGATCAACTCACGCTGCGCCGCGTTGGTGCAGATAACCACCACTTTGCCATAATCGGGTAAGACGGTGCCTTCCATTACTCCCGGGATGCGGAATTGTTTGCGGACTTCCTCAATGATCAAGGCCGCTGCGCGCTCAACTGCCCGCAGTAGTATGGAACTGAACAAGAAGGGCAGCGCGCCGCCGATTAACAACCCAACAAAGACGATGGGATCAGCGATGTTAAGCCCTACCGCCTCCAAACCTGTGATCTCGATATACGAGGCGAACAGGCTCAAGGCCGCGATAACGGCCGAAGCGATAGCGATGCCCTTGGTGATAGCCTTGGTAGTGTTGCCCACGGCATCCAGGGTCGCCAGAGTTTTCTGGGCCTCGGGATCTTCAAAATCCTCTTTGGCCATCTCGGCGATACCACCGGCATTATCTGCGAGCGGACCGAAAGCATCCATCGCCAGGTTGTTGCCTGTGTGCGAAAGCATTCCGATTCCCGCCAGCGCCACTGAGTACATGATGAATATAAACTCATGGCCGACTGGCGCAGGTTTGAAACTGGTGATAATGAGTCCGATTACCAGCACACCCACCGCGGTGAAAATGCCATTTTCGATTTTTTTGCTCTTGATGGCCAGGTAAATGCCCGCTGCTATCCCTACGACTACCGATACTCCAATAATGATCGGTATCATCGCTGCTGGAATAGTGACCGAATAGATCGCAATTGACAGCAAGATAGCGGCCACAATAATGAGAGCGGCCCACACGGTGCTTTCGTAGCCGACGGCTATACCGGCCAGGATCAGTGTCGCCGAGCCAGTCTTGGCCGAGCGCACCAGCCTGTTCACAGAAGGCGTTCCGATTTCGGTGAAGGATGCTGTGTATTTGTTGAAACCGACCGCCAGTAGAATGCCGGCCGCAGTGGCAGCAAAAAGCCGCAGGTCCTTGGCATAGTATAAGGCCAGGAAGAAAAAGGAAACTGTCGAGATGATGGATGAAAGGTCATACGAGAGATCCATCGCCCGGAAAGCGTCTCCCTTGGTCGGCCATAAGGATACGGCGTAGGTACCGATAATGCTTGAGAAAACGCCGATGGCGCGCACCAGGAGCGGGAAAACAATCCATTTCAAGCTGTTCGTTGGGTCTAGCTGCATAACAGCCAATCCCAGGATCATAGCTGAGACGATAGTTACTTCATAAGACTCAAAGACATCTTCAGCCATACCGCTGAAGTCTCCCACGTTGTCGCCCACCAGGTCAGCGATTGCGGCAGCGTTGCGCGGATCATCTTCAGGGATTCCTGCTTCAATCTTGCCGACAAGGTCGGCGCCGACGTCAGCTGCCTTGGTGTAGATACCGCCGCCCACACGCATAAACATTGCCAGGAGAGTGCCTCCAAAACCGAAACCCAGGAGCACTTCAGGCGCATGTTCACCGTAGAGGATAAAGATGATGGTGCCGCCCAGCAAGCCCAGCCCATCTGCCAACATGCCAGCGATAGTGCCAGAGCGATAAGCCACGCGCAGTGCTCCACTGAAGGAGCCCAGGCGAGCCTGTTGGGCAACACGTACATTGCCGCGGGTGCCAACAACGCGCAGCCCGATTTGGCCGATTGTGAGTGAGCAGCCGGCGCCCAGGAGCAGCGCTGCGCCGCGCCCAATCGAGATGCTCAACGGCGCGTCTGCCAGGTGAGCGGTGAAATATAACACGATTGCTAAAACTATAGAAAGAGGGATAACAACTTCCATTTGCTTATTCAGATAAGCTATAGACCCAGTTCGAATAGCGTTGGAGATATCCTGCATTCTTTGAGTGCCAGGGTCTTCCCGTAATACCTGGCGGGCAAGCATCCAGGCATAAACCAGGGCCGCTACGGCCGTGATCAGGACGGCAATCAAGCCTACTTGTTCAAACAAAGACGCGTGTCGTAGTGTCTCAAGTCCTCCCATATCTTCTCCTTTATAACTAAGATAACTAACTGATAAATTTACCAATTATCAGCACGAGGGTCGGCAGTGCTGCTGTCGTAATGATTAGATGTGTCCTTATTAATTTTTGATCAAAAGCTCCTGTTTATTAGCGCGGTGTGTCCCATACTTCACCATCCACACCTGGGGTACATTTGCCTCGGCTGTTTGTCATTTAATAAACTGCAAGGGATCGGGCTCCAAACGATAGGGCAAGGATGAAAGGTAAAGCTCATCCGCATGTTGTTGATTTCAATAAAATATTCACGATTTGTAATTTCTTTGTGCTGCTGTTCTGCAAGACAAGCATCTATTATATACTAAATGTTAGAGAATGGTGATGATATTAGTCAATTACAAAAAGATTTGGATTTGTAAACCCGAGGAAAACAGCAGATGTGGAGTGGCATTTACTGACAGCTGTCCAAAATAAGGTGGCATATTAGCTGGGTAAGTTAATTTATGAGAAAAAATTTGGACCAGGATCCCTTCTGAAGGGATTTATTAAAAGGCAAATCCCCCAGGATTTGGGGGAAAAGTTGGGTGAGACGGGGAGGGACTCGAATATACCCCCGACCAATGGTTTAATAAGCCACTGCTAAATGATGGCTCTACCGATAGAAATGGATTTTAGAGGGAAATAAGAGGGAAAGTCTCTATATAAAATATGGATATATGTCCCAATGTGTTTACTACCTAAACTGAGTATGCTAAGTTGGCGTAATTGTATGTTAAGCCAACTGGGCGCAATCTACTATCCATGACAATTGTGCGCATGATATATTAAATGCAGATCAGGTGTAGCACATCCTGTAAAATGGAGTGTACAATATGAAAGCATTTATCAAACATCATTACGCCTTCCATTGGTTTTCGGATGGATGGAACGGAATGAAAAAGTGGCTGTATGTCATCTTATATGCGACTTTTTTCAATCTTGGCCTTATTCCCATCCTGTCAGTATCTGAAAAAAAGGGTCTTTTGGTTGAAGGGTCATTTCGATCATTAGGCATATTGATACTTATGCTTTTATTGTGGTTTGCGATCTATCAGCCTATTGTTAATTTTTTTGTGACCAGATGCAGAAAATTATCACTTTGAATTGAGAATAATAAAATCTAGCACACTCGTTGCAGGATTTCCATTTGAATAATGAAGAGATTACGAAGACAGGAATTATGCTTTATATTATTTAGCGATAGTAACCGGAATGAGACAGGGAGAATTATTAGGGCTGCAGTGGAAAAACGTGGATCTGGAAAAAGGGGTTCTCAAGGTAGATCAAAATCTAAAAAGATTACCCAATGGAAAGCTGGTATTCGGAAAGCCAAAAACAAAAACATCGATTAGGTCAATCACGATAGGGGAAGATACTATAGCGGTATTGAGAGAACAGAAGAAGAAAATTAAAGGTGAAAGAGAAGATGGCAGGGTAAAACATCTCTGGAAGGAAACGGACATGGTGTTTCCTTCTACAATAGGAGCGCCAATTGATCCTACGAATCTATTGAAGAAATTTAGGCAATTATTGAAAAAGGCAGGAATAAAGAAGATAAGGTTTCATGACTTGAGGCATACTTCCGCAACTTTGATGTTGAACAATGGTGTTGATGTATTGGTGGCGTCAAGAAGATTGGGGCATTCAAAACCGAGTATTATAGTAGATGTATATGGTCATTTGTTGTTATCAGTAAATGATCAAGTAGCAACAAAAATGGATGATCTTGTATTGAAATAAGTCTATATTAAGACATAATAATGAGTGTATAAAGATATTAATCATTGGATTTGGAAAACCGACTTCACTTAATAGGACGGGCTGAATGGATAAGATTTGGAATAAAGATGAAATTCAAAGATATATTGATGAAGAAATCGAAGAATCCCTTCGCTTAGATTACAAGGCGTCTGGAGCGCTTGATAAAACAGATAATAAAAAGAAGGAAATTACAAAAGATGTATCTGCGATGGCTAATTCTGCTGGGGGATTAATTATCTATGGCATAAAAGAATATCAGGAAAAAAGCAAGAAACATAAACCAGAAGAAATAGATGGTATTAAGCGTTCAGAGATTTCAAAAGAATGGTTAGAACATGTAATTAGCAATATTCAGCCAAGAATAGATGGATTATTAATTCACCCAATAACGATAGAGGATAATGAAGATTTGGTGGTGTATGTTGTAGAAATACCGAAAAGTAATACCGCACATCAGGCTACTAATTGTATTTATTATAAGAGATTTAATTTTGAGTCTGTGCCGATGGAGGATTATGAAGTTAGGGATACGATGGGACGTAAAGGCAACCCACAATTCAAGCTCGAATTTTCGATAAATATCTTTTCTGAGAAAAAGATCTCGAATCTTGGTAAAACACCTGAAGAGATTATTAATGTAAACTTACTAATTCTCGCAACAAATGTTGGTAAGGTATACGCAAATTACGTTAATGCATACATATCCATTCCAGTTGAAATAGCTCACGAGGTGCCAGTTTGGCAAACAAAAGAAAGTTTAAAGAATGGAGAAGATTTTGACAAAGTTAAGACTATACAGTACACAGAGGATAATACCGTTAGGGATGTGGTTGATTGGGATATGTCGATAACAGGACCTAGTAAGAAATATGGACCCGCGAGGTATCAACCGATTCTTCCGGGTCTGACCCATTCATGGCATATTGCACTAAGAGATGATATCGATGAAGTGGATATGGAAGACTTAAACATTTCTTGGACATTATATGCTGATAATGCAAGGCCTATTTCAGGAACAATAAAAGTTTCAGATATTCGCATCAATGATAGAAGAAGTGAATAATAGCACCAGAATAGCACCAGATTTGAAAAAAGATACAAAAAAACCACCTGAAAAAGGTGGTTTTTTCTCGATGAGCGTGGAGGGACTCGAACCCGCAACCAATGGCTTAAAAGGCCACTGCTCTACCATTGAGCTACACGCCCACTTGCGACGGTGATTTTATCACGGGGGGGGTATCACGTCAACGGGGGAGAAGATATGTGACTGGGAGATTTTGTGACGGGGAGACATGGAGATTGTTGGAAGGTTGAAAGTTTAAAAGTTGGCGAATACAACTATTGGATTAACTACAGAAGTCCCTCTGAAGAGGGACTTAGGTTCCATAGCCCGCGGCTTCAGCCGCCGGGCTATGGCATATGCCCTGAGCTTGTCGAAAGGGCTCCCCTTTGACTAACACCACCACTGCTAGGGTACAACTGACCCGAAACCCACAAATACAGGGGTGTTTTCCAGGGATCGGCACAAATCTTGCACTATAGGTTTACAGGCAGGTATTTAGAGGGATGTTTATCAATCACAGAAACCTGCGGAAAGGCAGCGCGGAGATGAAAACTAAATCCGAAAAACAAACTAAATTTTTCTGGTGCCCGGTCTGTATGGTGCATACTTACCACCGTAAAACAAGCGGGGAGTGGGAGTGCCTAAATGAAGACCACCAGATCTTCCTGCGTTTAAGAAAAGATCCCTGGATTGAAGAGTACCGCGCTTCCAGAGCCTCTGCGCCAGCGCTGGCGGGTAAAATAAGTTAAAGGTTTTTTTGGATATTCGCCGCCAGACTTTATCGATTGATCACGTTCTCCATCACCTGGTTCTTTTGTGTTCTGGGTAAATTAGGCGAAAGTGAATTTGAGGTGTGACATGGATCCAGAAAGTCAAGGGAAATCACAAAGAATAAATATATTGATCAATGAATCCCTGAATAAACAACTTTCCCGGGCGGCTAAATGTAGTGGGGTCACAAAATCAGCCTTTGTCCGGGTTGCTCTGGAACGGGAATTTGCCCGGGATAAACAGCTCGAATTGGAATGTGTAGTTCACGATCTTGCCCGGCTTTATGAAGCTTCTCAGGAATTAACTGCCTTTTCCGCTCTTGATGGAGAGGATTTCTTATTGTTTAACAATAAGGCGAAGAAGGTTTCCCCCTGACTCTGTTCGCAGGGGAATAACCAGCAGAACGTATCAATCCCAGTAGTAGTATCCACAGTAAAAATTTTCCTTCCCAATTTCCACGTACCAGGAATTCCACTCATCTTCCTTGAGCTGAACGTCTTCCCATAAATGGGCGTTTTCGTTCAGGGCTTTTTCAGCCCGGTAGGAAGGGATCAGGAACCCCTGCCATTTTTGAGGGGTATCTTCCAATTCAAAAGCCCGGCAGGCTAGAATGGCGGCAATCTCCTGGCTTTCCCGTTCCGTGAGGGCCGGATCTTCCGCCAGCTGGATCAGGTCCGGGATGGCATCGTTGGAGAGTGTCTTTAGATAGTGGGTATCCAGGGAAGCATTTTCTGTCTCTAACCGCTGAATGTTTTGACGGGTGATTAAACCGTCTATGTTTATCACGTTCATGGTCAGTACAAATCCCGCCACCGCAGCCAGCGACGCCAGGGTAAAGTAGCGCCAGCCCTGGAATATTTCCAGGATCAAGATTGCCAGGAACAGGACCCCGATCCATAACACACACAAGTGGGAGTAAGTTCGCAGCCGGGTGAAACCGTAAACAGTTTCATACAGGGCCAGCCGCTGTAATGAAGAAATCAGGATCACACCGATGGAAGCGGTCAGCGTCCCGGTCAGGACAGAAAAAGTTATCCGGTCCCGCTTCTTTTCCCGTTTTGTGATTGCGCTTAAAGCCATGAACAAAAACAGGGAGAAAAATGCCACTGCCAGCAGCTCCCCAAAACCGCGCCGGGCATATTCGGAATAGGTAAATCCCTCCAGGGAGATATTCTTATCTCCTCCAAAGAAATACCTGAACTGAATGGTGACAAAGGAAATAAAGAGCAGGTTTACGCTGCCCAGGACGATAGTGGTTTCAATGAAGCCCAGGAAACGGGGAGGCCAGGGCTTATCGATTCCGACCAACGTTTCCTCTTCACTTTTAAAGAGGGCGTGTAAGAGCAGCCCCCCGGTCAGGAAGGTCCAGACACTGATTAAGACCAGGCGCAGGATGTATTCCGGCAGCTTTTCTATCTTCAGCAGTTCAATGATATCCTGAAGCCATTTGGAAAAGATAGGGTCCGCTTCAGCCAGCAGGGAAGCCAGCACGGCCACGATTGGCAGCGCCAGCAGGATACCCCGAATATAAGGCAGGCTCTTTTTCCAGCTTGATCGTTTGGGTAGTTCCTCCTCGCTATCTTCCCCTTTTTCCTTCTTGGTGGTGATCAAGTTAAACGGCAGCGCAATCGAATTCACAAACAGACGGAACGCGCCGACTATATAATCACTCAGGTTGTAAGCAAACCAGCGGCCGCCCCGGAAGGACAGCAGGAATAATCCCAGGAATCCGATAGTCATTAAGTGATTCAGTGTCCTGGTAAAGGGTTCTTCCCGTAAAAACCCCAGGGAACTGAAGACAAGAATCACTCCAATCAACGGCAAGCTTTTGGTGACCGGGGATTTTTCCTCCAGGCGGGAAAGGATAACCAATCCGGCTAACAGCAGGACGACCTGGATAAAAAAGGATATCCCCAGTGGTTTGCCCCAGTACAGCAGGTCAAAACTCCAGCCGATAATCAGGGCGGTATACCAGAGAGTGGATTTGTTCTTAACCATACCCAACTCCTTTATTCTAAAACTGGTTAGTTGATAGGGAGAAAGTGATAAGTTCTTAGAAACGAATCATTGAGACAATCATGGAAAGCACGATCAGGATTCCGATAACACTCATAACAATTCGTTGAACTCGCAGTTGGCGTTTATTGCGGGACATAAGGCTCCTTAAGGGCTGCTGATATTACCAGGTGAGGCTCATTTTAGCACGGCCGGGCGGTTATTCCAAATGCTTTTTAATAGATTGAGCGATTTTGAGAGTTATTTTTGGTGTTTGAGAGAGTTCTTCCACGCTGGCTTGCCGGATGTTCTGAATCGTGTGAAATTTACTAAGCAATTCACGCCGGCGGGCAGGACCAATCCCGGGTATTTTTTCCAGGCTGGACTGCAATCCCTGGCGGGAACGGCGTTTGCGGTGGGCAGATATGGCAAAGCGGTGCGCTTCATCCCGAGACCGTTGCAGCAGCTGCAATCCGGGAGAATTTTTTTCAAAACTCACCGGATAATCTTCACCGGGAAGATAGACTTCTTCATAACGTTTTGCCAGACCGGCAACAGGGATAGTGTCCAGCAGGTCAAACTCTCGCAGCACTTCCACTGCCCGGTTAAGCTGTCCTTTGCCGCCGTCTATCAGCACCAGGTCTGGCAGGGATGAAAAAGAGAAATCAGGTTTTCCACCCGGCTTACCCTTTTCTTCCCCGATGAGCACCAACCGTTGAAACCGCCGCCGCAGGACTTCTTCCATGCTGGCGTAATCATCTGGTCCCTGCACGGACCGGATATTAAATTTGCGGTAGTGATTCTTTTCCGGACGCCCTTTGAGGAAAACCACCATGCTTCCCACCAATGCAGTTCCCCCGGTATTGGAGATGTCATAACATTCGATCCGCATGGGGGGCGAGCTCAATTTCAGTTGATTTTGCAGGTCGTCCAGCGCACCTTCAGCCCGCTCCTGCTCGGAAGTTTCTCGGGT
>Ga0255375_10218_pt1 | contig 10421 bp, 12 predicted proteins | sample ANMaggSeSYBR01H3_FD_182090 | JGI IMG/M metagenome (GOLD analysis project Ga0255375, IMG submission 182090) | Sediment cell enrichment communities from methane seep in Santa Monica Basin, California, United Staets - ANME aggregate JGI... | ecosystem: Environmental > Aquatic > Marine > Cold seeps >... | reverse complement strand
AATAAAGAAGAGCTTATAAAGATGGAAGCGGAGTTTGCGGAAAAGGAAGACGAGCTTATCAAAATACTTGAGAGCTATAAATACGGCATTCCTCCCTCGGGAAAACTTCTCTGGCCAGCTAAAGGACCGATGGTATCCGGTTTTGGCTATAGGATACATCCCATACTTGGAGTCAACAGATTCCATTCAGGAATAGATATAGGAGCTCCCTATGGTGCCCATGTAATAGCTGCCGCAGGAGGCGAAGTCATCCAGTCCGGTTACTTCGGCGGATATGGCTATTCTGTGATGCTATATCATGGAGGAGGGTATGCCACCTGGTATGCACACCTCTCGAGTATAAATGTCTCAATGGGACAGATGGTAGAAAGAGGCAAACTTGTTGGACATGTCGGTTCTACTGGATGGTCCACCGGACCGCATCTTCATTTTGAGATAAGGATAAATGGTGCCGCTCAAAACCCTATGGAATATCTGCCATAATTATTTGCCATACCTTTATGTAAAAAGCCAGTACCCTGATATAATACTAAAAAATAACCTATCTGATTTAGCCCTGTTTCAGGACAGACAGATCTTATGCGATCAGCAGAATGACGGGTAATAAATATGTTTAAACAAAAAATAATCTTTTTTATTATAATGATCTTTCTTTTCGGATCAGCATCTTCGCTAATAACCGGATGTTGTGCTCCTTTAAATATCCTTACGGGAAATATTCCCCGTGGCAGCAATAGTAAATACGACCCTGATATTATTGTGATTTTTGATGAGCAGCCATCATTGGACAGTTATACTTTCCCCGGGAGAAGATCTTTTGATATGGGATTTACACCTTTCCCTTATGACTTTACAAATGAAGCGGTTGAGTTCACTTTTGCAAATATTAATTACCATTCAGATATGATAGTACATCATTTCGATAATGGAATACCCTGGGAAGAAGCTCTTAATGATTCTAAGATGGGTAGGAATATCCTGCATGATTTAAATAATAGGATCTCGAGGACCGGTGCTGATAAGGATATCTATCTGGGTGTCACACCACTTTCTACTTACAGGGACCAGCTTGCAGGTTACTGGGGAGAGTCAGAAAATATGGAACTGCCTGATAAATGGAAGAGTAAGAGCTTCAGTGACCCGGATATAATAAAAGCTTATCTGAATTACTGCAGATTCATGATAGATAAGTTTGAACCAAAATATTTTGCCTATGGCATAGAAGTCAATATGCTTGGCCAACATGATCCGGAGGCTTTTAGGGATTATCTGGTTTTAGTAGAAAATATCTATAATGGCCTTAAATCTTCTTATCCAGACCTTCCAATATTTTTAACTATTCAGCTGGAGACCTTTAATAATGATTTTGAGAAACAAAAGGATATTATAGAGAGTATTATCCCTTATACAGATTATATAGCGATCAGCAGTTATCCTTTTGGCAATTTTGGCGATCCTGGCGATATACCGGATGATTGGTTTAGCAGACTATACAATATGGCCCCTGAAAAACCAGTTGCCATAGCAGAGACTGCTTTTCTTGCTGAGGACCTCATCCTTGAAATATTTAATGGCAATACAATAAAGGGCAATCAGGATTACCAGATCAGGTACCTGGATCTTCTCTTTAACCAGATGGCTGGCATTGATTGTAAATTCATAACATGGTTTGTAATCAGGGATTATGATCAGCTCTGGTTATCAATGGAAGAACAGGGTGTAGACGAGATCTTTAAAAGCTGGCGCGATACCGGGCTGATCGATGAAAGTGGAAATCCCAGACTTGCCCTGGAATACTGGGACAAATGGCTGTCACTATCAGAATAATATTTAACTTTAATAAAAAGGTTTGCATGAAAAAAGATTATAAATTTGATGAGATCATGGAAGAGCTAAAATCCAGGGCAAAACCCGGGAATCTGGAAGGCATGGCACGTTTTGGCATAAATGGAGATAAAAGGCTTGGCATATCCATTCTGGAATTAAGGAAAATGGGCAAATCAATAGGTAAAAACCATGGACTTGCCCTCAAACTCTGGGCCACAAAAATACCGGATGCGATGATACTTGCTGCACTTGTGGATGATTCAGCCAAAGTCACTGAGCAGCAGGCCGAAAGCTGGGTAAAAGATTTAAATTCATGGGATGTTTGCGACCAGTTATGTATGAATCTTTTTGACAGGGTCCCTTTTACCAAAAAAAAGATAAGGGAGTGGTCAAAACGGGACGAGGAATTTGTCAAAAGAGCATCCTTTGCACTCATAGCTTATATCGCCTGGCATGACAAGAAAGCACCAGATGAGATGCTTATCGGATTCTTTCCAGTGATAAAAAGCGGTGCTACTGATGAAAGAAATTATGTAAAAAAAGCTGTAAGCTGGGCTCTGCGCAATATCGGCAAGAAAAATTTAAACTTAAACAAAAAAGCTATTGAGCTCGCCCGGGAAATAAAGAATATTGATTCAAAACCGTCCCGCTGGATAGCTTACGATGTTATAAGAGAGCTTGAAAGCGAAGCTGTTCAAAAGAGGCTTAGAAAAATAAAATAGAACCAGGTTTTTATTCTATACAAATTATCAAAAATCACCCTAATTAAAATTAGGATATGCCCTGTAGGAAATAAGCTTTAGAGGATACCTGCTCCATCCCCGGACTGGACAATGTTAATAATAGTATATTTGTTTGATGGTAAAATGACAAAAATTTTATGATATAATGTTTCTATGATTACAGAAAAAGACAAAATAATAATTCAAGAAATATCAAAGAAATATCATGTAAAACGTGTATTACTTTTTGGGTCTAGTTTGGATCAAAAAAAAAGAAGCAATGATATTGATATTGCTGTAGAAGGAGTTTCTCCTAAAGAGTTTTTTAAATATTATGGAGATTTATTACTTCAGCTTTCAAAACCAATTGATATTATAGATCTGGCTGGATCCTCAAAGTTTATTAACTTGATAAAACAAGAGGGAAAATTACTCTATGGCTAATTTCAAAGATCGAGTTGAAGCAGAATATGAGGCTATTGAAATTACTCTTTCTTTTCTTCCTGAGAAACCTATTCCTCAGTTATCTCAATTAGAACTTGCGGGTTTAGCTGCATTGATTCATAATTTTTATAATGGAATTGAAAATATACTTAAACAGATATTTCAATTAAAATCAATCGAAATCCCAACAGGTTCTTCATGGCATCAGGAACTATTACTTAAAGCAAAAAATGAAAATATAATTTCAGATAAATTAGCGGATAAACTTAAAGAATACCTTGGTTTTCGTCATTTCTTCATACATGCTTATGCTCTTGACCTACACCCTTCAAAGATAGAATCTCTTATTGAAAAAATAGTAGAGACATTTGATGGATTCAAAGAAGAGATTAATGATAATCTTTAACAGATTTTATAAATCAAACATCTTTTCAATCCTGTCGGTAGCTTTTATTGTCAATACACTTTCATTTATTATAAATAACGGTAACTCCGGCAATATGCACAATATTTAAAAATATTAAAGGATAATAATCTCCCCATTCACTTCTGTATATTGGAATTTTGTTTCAATACCCAGTCCTGATTCCTTTTTTTCCTGCTCATCTTCCTGCCTATCCCTGAAATCCCTGAACTTCTCTTTGCTGCCCGCGGGAAAATCTTTATTGCCAAAAAATCCTCTCATAGGAATCTGTTTCCCTATTATTGCCCCAATTAAATATGGAGAAAAAAATAAAAGACTTGTTATGACTAACAGCACAGTTAATATAACCGCCAGGGTCTTTGCCCATCTGAACTTTTTAATACCAAAGACTATCCAGAAGACTATCATTATTATCAGAAGTCCAATAACTATGTAGGGTATATATTGAATAAATTTAAATATCACAAATAAACCTCCCGGTCTGGCTATCTTTTCCATATGTCCTCCTACAGTAATAATGTTTTATTATATTGTTATTATATTAGTAAAAAATGAAGTAAATATGGAGATCCTATCTATTTTATAGTTTTAATGATCCTGGCATCAGGAAAAACTACCACAAAGGTTACTTCTTTTTTATCCTGATCAAAGTTTACTTCTATTTTTCCACCATGATTTTCAACTATCTTTTTAGCAATAGAAAGTCCAAGGCCAAAACTTTTCCTGTCGCCGCTGCTACCAGATCTGTAAAATCTTTTAAAGATGTGGGGAATATCATCTTTATTGATAACACTACTTGTATTGGTAATACTTAGAAATATTCTCTTTTTAGGGCTACCACCTTTTATACTGATTTTTAAATACCCGCCTGGATCACTGTATTTAACAGCATTATCCAGAAGATTAAAAAATAGCTGTTCGATCTGGATCCGGTTACCCGGAATCTCTGATCTGCCTTCAAAGTTTTTAATCAGTTTAAGATCCTTTGAATCGATCTGATTTTCATATAGTTTTAATATCTTGATCAATGATCCTTTGATATCGATTATACTTATTTCAACACGGTGACCATCATCGTCAAGATCGGATAGAATAAGAAGTTCTTCAGTTATTTTGGATAATCTCATGATCTCGCTATCGACAAGATCGATTGTCTCCCTGTATTGCTTTCCAGTGATAGATTTTTTTTGTTTTAAGACATCGATCTTTGTCTTTATTACGGTAAGCGGCGTATTTAGTTCATGAGATGCATTCTGTATAAATTGCCTCTGATTTCTAAAAGCTGATTCGATCTTGTCCAGCATTCTATCAAAAGTCCCTGCCATATTCGAAATTGGGTCACTGCCTTCAAGATTTAACCTTAGATGAAGACCTTTTTCATCAATGTCTTCTACATTTCGGGTTATAAGGTCCACCTGGTTCAGCATTCTTCTAAGCAGCAGAAATCCCCCTGAAACAGATATTACTATTATCACAATAACCCCACCTGTAATGATGGAAAATACCCTAATGAAAAGTCCCGGTGGAAGTATGATCGGATTTGTTGGTTTTTGAAAATCTTCCTTGCTAAATTCTTTCAATTTTTCAATAACAGATTGGTCAAGTTCAATGTTCTTCTTAATCTCCAACATAGCATGATAATATCTTTCACCCTTGAGATTTGACTGATAGACTACATAAATAAGGAATCCATAAAGTACAATAGATGTCAGGATTATTATCCCAAACCATAATAATATTTTTGTTTTAAGCGTCAATCTCTTCATTTAAAATCCTATAGCCCGAACCATAAACTGTTTTTAATACATTACCGGATCTACCCAGTTTTTTCCGTAAATTCTTGATATGGGTATCCACTACATTGGTAAAGATATCCACATTCCTGTCCCATACATGCTCAAGGAGCTGATTTCTGCTGATAAGCTGCCCCTTATTGCGGAGCAAATACTCAAGGATCATATATTCCTTCTTAGTAAGTTGTACTTCCCTGCCGCTGATTTTTACCTCTTCTTTTTTAGTATCCAGACTGATATCAAATATTCCTAAGATATTGCTCTTATGCTCTGAAGATCTTCTAAGAAGCGCTCTTATCCTTGCCAGAAGCTCTGAAAACTCAAATGGCTTGGTAAGATAATCATCTGCCCCGCAATCGAGACCCTTAACAATATTATCCAGCTGTTTTTTGGCAGTAAGCATAAGGATAAAGCTCTGATTGCCATCATCCCTTAGTTTTCTGCACAGGTCCTCCCCGTCAATATCGGGCAGCATCAAATCGAGAATAATAATATCATAATCAAATTCCTGGGTGAGGCAATAGCCGTCCTCACCATTATATGCTACATCAACACTATATCTATGCTGCTCCAATCCTTCTTTAAGATTATCAGCTACCTGCTTTTCGTCTTCTATGATTAATAACTTCATATATATCAAATCCTGTTTTGTCTCTTCATTATTCTATAGCTATACAGATATTTAATAAAATAGTAAATACCTATTATCTATCTTCATCTTAATAACAGCCTATTCATATCTCAATGAGTCTATAGGGTGCAATCTCGCTGCTCTCATAGCAGGAAAGATCCCGAATATCAGGCCAATAGCTGATGAGACTGAAAGAGCCATTATTATAGGAGTCGCAGTTATTATTGAACTCATAAAACTTCCTATTGCCCATGTTATAAGGTATGCAAATCCTATGCCCAGGACTCCTCCAAGAAAACTTAGCACTATACCTTCAGTCAAAAACTGCACCATAATATCCCTGTTTTTTGCTCCTACTGCTTTTCTGATCCCTATTTCTTTTGTCCTCTCGGTTACTGATACAAACATAATATTCATAATTCCTATTCCACCTACCAGAAGAGATATTGCAGCTATTCCACCCAGAACAACTGAAAGAGTAGTGGATATAGTACTTGCCATTTCCAGGATCTGAGTATTCCCGCTTATACTGAAATCATTGCTTTCGCCTGGCAAGATATTATGCTGCATCCTGAGCACTCCTTTTATTTCCTCAGTTGCTTCATCCACAAGTTCTTCACTGACGACTTTAGCTAGAATATAATTTATAGTATCCACACCATAGAGTTTGTTCTGAGCTGTAGTTATAGGAATATAGACAGTATCATCAGGGTTCATCTTGAAAGATGAACCTGCTGATTTGACTGTACCTATAACAGTAAAATTTTTACCACCTATTTTTATTATCTCACCTACAGGATTTATTTTGCCAAAATAATCACTTACTACAGTATCACCCAGTACTACTACACTTGACATATTTGCTACATCGCTTTCAGTAAAGAAACTGCCCCTGTCTATCTCATATCCCTGCACTATTAAAAAATCTTCTGTCGTACCAATAATGCTGCTCGTGCCGCTCCAGCTTAGATAAGTTATTATGTCTCCACCAGTATAAACTGGCACTACTTCATTTAAAAGTTTAGCTTCCCTTTCCAATGCATATATATCTTCAAGATAGAGGTCCCCCTCAACTATTTCCTCTTCTTCTTCACCGTTTATAAAGCGCTGTCCCATTTTTCCCGGAGCATTAGCCTTTTCTGTTCCTGGAGAAATAGTTATTACATTAGCTCCTATACTCTGGATATCTCCAATAATGGATGCCTCAGCACCGGCACCTATTCCCATAACTGCTACAACTGCACCCACTCCGATTATAATTCCAAGCATAGTCAGAAAGGTCCTCAACCTGTTAGAACCCAGAGATTTCAATGCAATTATTATATTTTCAAATATTCTTTTCATTTTGAATTGCTCTCTTCCAGATCATATATTTTATCTTCCAATTTCGGCATATCTTTAAGCATCTCCCTGGCATCAATTGGATCATCTATCTTTTCTTCATTGATGATGATCCCATCCTTTAGATAGACTATTTTTTGAGCGTGTTTGGCCAGTTCAAGTTCATGAGTAACAAAAAGAATTGTTTTCCCCTGTTTGTTCAGATCCTGAAAGATAGCCAGGATTTCCTCCCCTGTCCTTGAATCCAGATTTCCCGTGGGTTCATCGGCTAGGATCACAGCCGGATCATTAATAAGGGCCCTGCCTATGGCTACCCTCTGTCTCTGGCCCCCGGAAAGCTCATTTGGTCTGTGTCTTATCCATCCGGTAAGACCGACTGATTCTATTACATCACTTACCATCTTTCTCCTGGACTTTTTTGGATTTTTTCTGGAATAGATCAAGGGAAGCTCTATATTTCCCATAATATTGGACTTTGAAAGGAGGTTAAAAGTCTGAAAGACAAATCCGATCTTTTTGTTTCTTATATCCGCAAGTTGATTGTCGTTTAATCTGCTTATATCAATATCTTCAAGCAGATATGAGCCAGTAGTGGGGATATCAAGTGCGCCTATAATATTCATAAGTGTTGATTTTCCTGATCCAGAAGGCCCCATAATGGCAACAAATTCCCCCTTTCTTATGGTCAGATCAGTTCCCCTTAAAGCATTTACTTTTATATCACCTATCCTGTATGTTTTAGTGATTTTTTTCATGTCTATAACTTTTCGCTCCATTATTTATCCCATCATTTCATTCATAATATTTAAAAGGTCACTTTATTCTTGATGTGACTATTATATCTCCATCTTTGAGCCCTGAAATTACTTCAATGTATAGATAATCATTTATACCTGTTGTGACTTCTACTTTCTTTATTGATTTGCTTACATTTTCCGGATCTACCTGATCTGATATTAAAAGATCCACATAGCTCTTTCCGCCTTCTTTGTAAACTGATTGGATTGGAACATATAGGACGTCTTCCGCTTTATGAGTTATGATGGATGCATTAGACGAAAGTCCATAATAAATATCGATATCTTCTTCTGCATCAAATTCAATCAATATTTCAAAGGATATTATCCCACTATCATTGATTGTTACGGGGATTATCTTGACTATATTACCATTAAGCTCCAGGTCAGGATAGGCATCCAGAGTAATTAAGGCTTCATTGCCTTCAAATATTTTAGATATATCATTCTCACTTACCGTTACTTTTATTATGAATTCATCACTTATCACAGATATCATAGCAGACCCGCTTGCCTGCTCGCCCGTCCTGAAATCAGAAGATAATACGATCCCATCATAGGGGGCAATGAGCTTATAGTCTTTCAGGCTTTCATCAGCTGATCCCAATTCGATTTTTGCAGCCTCTACCACTAATTCAGTTTGTTTTATATTCTCAGCAGTCATCGCTATTTGGGCTTCCGCTGATTGCAGACTGGAAAGATTGTTCCAATAAGTGGTTGATTGATTGTCGATAGACTGTTCATAAGAAGTTTCTGCCTGGTTCTGGGAAGAACGGTTAGAGCTTTTTACAGATTCAACTGTATTTTCTGCAGCTTCCACATCCTGTGCACTTTCAAGGGCCCGCAGTGCGCTTTCCAGGGATAGTTGGGCACTCCTATTTGCTGTCTCCAGTGAGACCAGTGCGCTTTCTGTCGATTTCTCTGCTCCTTCGGTATTTAATTCTGCTAGTTGAATAGCAATATGATTCGAATCGAGAGCATTTTGATAATTGATCCGGGCCGTTCTCAGTGAGCTTTCAGCATTTTCTATATCTCTTTCAATTTGTTCCAGTTGATCAAGAGCATCAGAATCATCTATTTCTATCAGCAGATCTCCTTCTTTGAACAAATCCCCCTTTTCCAGAGCAGAGATTACTTCACCGGAGACCTGCAGAGTGTAATAATTCTGCGTACTTGAATCTACCGAGCCAGTACTTGCAACAATCTGTACAATATCACCTCTTTCCAACTCGAATATTTCTATACTCTGTTCGGTCGATCCATCCTGATCGTTTCCAAATGGTCCCACTCCGATACATGAAGTCAGGACCAATGCAGTTGTCAGGGCAATAGCTACTGAAATAATTATGATAGAAATTTTTTTTCTTTTAGAATTCATCTTCATTCCTTTTGTAGATTTTTTTATTTATTTTACAAAAGAAAAATGAAGAAATTCTGGAGACAGCTTAAGATCGGTAAATGCGCAGGAAAATAATAGGAAAATCCAAATACTACAGGTTCAGGTGGATCTTCAGATCTTCTTTAATGCTTCGTTTTATCTCTGGACCTTCAGTCTCGCCAATACTACCACCGATCAATCTTTTTTTGATATGATTCTTATTTGATAAGCCAGGATTATTAAATTATCTGCAAGCCTGTTTTGTACTTATTTTTATATTCAGTAAGGTATTTAGGTGATGCCCAATATGAACCTGATCCATAAAATCTACTTTTTAAATTGAGTGTTTTAAAGTAATATGTATAACTGTGTGGGGATGTAGTTCAGCTGGGAGAACGCTTGTCTGGCAGACAAGAGGTCGGCGGTTCAAGTCCGCTCATCTCCACCAAAGAAATTAATACCCCTACCAACAAATAATAAATCTAAACCAGTTAGAAACATGGTGAATCCATGTTTTGTCGGACTTGAAAAGACGGACTGAGCGCCAGCAAGGGAGTCTGCGTCTCTGCAGCGAACGAAGTGAGACGAAAGAACAAGTCCGCTCATCTCCACCAGTAAAATATCTTTAAAAAATCCTCTGTGTCTGTATGCATAAATTACTGTATAATAAAATGACCTTTGTTAAAATAAAAATATATTATAAAAGTTAAAACCAGATGTGAGGTGAGGTATCAGATGAAAAAATCGCTTGGAGCAAAAACTATTTTATATCCTGCACCGGTCCTCCTGGTGGGTACCTATGATAAAAATGACCGACCCAATATCATGGCCGCAGCCTGGGGAGGCATATGCTGCTCAGTACCGCCATGTGTGGCAATATCGTTGCGGAAAGCCACCTATAGCTATGGCAATATCATGTCAAAGGGTGCCTTCACAATAAATATAGCATCTTCAGGTCAGGTTTTCCATTTTCTCCGATTATTTCAGGATCTGCTTTTACATCCATTATCTCGCCAATAAACTGGGTGTGAAGTCCGATCTCGATATTATTTAGAAGCTTGCAC
>Ga0255375_10217_pt1 | contig 10446 bp, 4 predicted proteins | sample ANMaggSeSYBR01H3_FD_182090 | JGI IMG/M metagenome (GOLD analysis project Ga0255375, IMG submission 182090) | Sediment cell enrichment communities from methane seep in Santa Monica Basin, California, United Staets - ANME aggregate JGI... | ecosystem: Environmental > Aquatic > Marine > Cold seeps >... | reverse complement strand
AGGAACTGCAAAAAGCACTGACTGGCTTGTTGCCGGCAACTGGGATATAGGTATAGTACCGGATGAAACCAGGGATGTAATTATACCCGGCGGTGCCGCTGCTTACCCTGTATTAACAGGCCAATTGGAAGTAAATGATGTTGGAACTTATGCGTGTAAAAGTTTAACAATTCAGAACGGTGGTTTACTTGAGGTTCAGGATGATCTTGAATCTAACGGAGATGTAACAGTAGAGGCAGGTGGAACATTATTAGTTGAAGATGATATTTATACACAAACAGGCGGTAACCTATATATTTATGGGGGTACCGTAGCTAATAATTATGATGGTAGTGGATATGGAGATGTAAGGTTCTATGCAGGTTCTGGCGGAGTTATGACAGGCGGAACATTCACTATTTTTGATTCTTTCGATGCCAATTCAGGGACAACCTGGACCGCAACAGGTGGAACAATGATTGCCGGAGGACTTGTTGATTATAATGACTTTGAAATTGATGAGGCCAATTTTGCAATATTTGATTTTGAGATTCTACCAGGAGTACGTGCAGAGCTTAATAGCGGTTCATCTTATGATTTTAATGTAAACGGGGATTTTACACAGAGGCCCGGTTCACAATTTGATATAGATGCCGGAGAAACAATGAATGTTGCGGGTAATATATTATTTGAATCGGATGCAACAGGTACGGCATCTTTTATCGATAATGGTACATTAAATACATCAAAAGCAGAAGCAACAGTAGAGCGTTATTTCTCAGGTAATGATTTAGACTGGCATCTTGTTTCAGCACCAATATCAAATGCAACAGCGAGTGTATTTCTTGATATGTATCTGCAAAGCTATGTTGAAGCAACTGAAGTTTATACAGATATCGAAGATCCATTAACATCCTTTGGGGTAATGCAGGGATATGGCTTATATTCAACCCTTGCAAATGAGAATACAGTTAGCTTTACCGGTACATTAAATGAAGGAAATCAAAACATTGGGGTAACTGCAAATGGAAATGGATGGAATTTGGTGGGCAATCCTTATGCTGCTTCAATGGATTGGGATGACGTAACTCTTCCTATATCGGGAAATATAAGCAATGAGATACATTATATAGAAGCATCCACAGGAAATGACCTGTCATACGTACAGGGACTCGGCGGAACAGGTTCGCAATATATACCCCCAATGCAGGGATGTTTTGTTAAAGCCAGTGCAGCAGAGACACTTACATTTTACGCTTATGACAGGACTCATAACGGAACGGATAATTTTTATAAATCACAAGTGAATGACCTGTTAATTTTAAAAGCATCAGGTGTAAATTATTCAGATGAAGCCTGGATCCATTTTAATGAACAGGCCGGTGTTGAGCACGACGGTACTTATGATGCATATAAGAGAATATCATTTTCAAATACTGAATTACCACAGATATTCTCATATACACCTGGCGGTACTAAACTAAGTATTAACGGTATGCCTGAAACAAGCATGGTCCCTGTTGGGTTTACTGCTGTTGAATCAGGGGTATTTACCATTAGCGCAGTTGAAACAAGTGAATTTGCAAATGTTGTTCTTGAGGATTTGTTTGCAAATACTCAAACCAGCTTATTAAACAATTTTTCTTATAGTTTCACTTACAATGAAGGCGATGATGAAGATAGGTTTATCGTTCACTTTACACCATTGGCTGTTCCTGAAACTTTTGAGGAAATGGTCAATATCTTCTCGTTCAATACTAATGTTTATATAACAGTTCCTTTAAATACAGAAGGAAATATCTTTATCTACAACATGATAGGACAGGAAGTTGCAAGCAAGCGAATTGATAATGTACAAAACATAATTGCTCTCGAAAAGAGTACATATTATGTTGTAAAAGTACTAAGCAATGAAAGCGTAGTAACGAAAAAAGTTTTCATAAAATAAATTGCCCCTCCCGATATCCCCCTCTTTGAGGGGGTGCAAGGGGAGGCAAAATAACTTATTTAGAAATTTAAAAAATATACAGATATGAAAAAAGCATTAAGAATATTAGTAGTTACAGCGTTTATTCTGGCAGGCCCTTTATTTATGATGGCTCAAAACCCACCCCACCCGAATGGTGGTAACGCACCAAATTCAGGTACAAACACACCTGTAGGCGGTGGCGCTCCAATTGGTGGCGGAATTATTATTATGATGGTAATGGGTGTTGCTTATGGCTCCAAAAAAGTTTATAAAGCCTTTAAATAAAAAGAAAATTTCAAGTGAGTAATTGATTATTTTGGACTAACCCTAAATCTTGATAATTATCGGGGTTGGGGTTAGTCTTTTTAGACTAGGATATTTCAAAAAAAGTTTCTTAAATTATACTCATAGTACTAAAATATAATATAATAGTTAAATAGTAATGAAAAATCAAAAAACAAAAACCAGGTTAAGTTTCGAAGCGATTATCATAATGATGATAATTATGTTATCAACAACATTTTCTTATGCCCAGTGGAGCATTGACGAAGGATTTGAAGGTGGGATAATTCCCGCAGACTGGACAATTTATGATGTTAACGGAGATGGAAACCAGTGGTATGCTTTAGAATATACTTCTCATGCTCATACCGGAGATTGGATGGCAGCAGTGAGTTGTATGCAAGGCGATGGGCATGATTGGCTGATAACCCCGCAAGTAACGATTCAATCGGGAGATGAATTTATTTTTTATGCCAGTGCCTGGTATGACACTGAGGATATGAATGTTAAGCTTTCCACAACAGGTAATGCCATTGGTGATTTCAATGTAACCCTAGAAAGTGTTACTGGTTTAGGTGATAGCTATGTTGAGTTTGCTTACGATTTAAGCTCTTATGCAGGCCAGAGTATTTACCTCGCCATTGAATGGATAGAGGATACTAATGGTTTTGTTGTTGATGATGTTTTAGTAGGACAGGCGCTTCCTGCTGATGCCGGTATGGTTTCTATTGACATTCCTGTAAATTATCACATAGTAAACGCCGAAATTTACCCTTCCGGAACAATTCAAAACTATGGAAGTACTGATATAACCGCTGACTTTGATGTTGTTTGTCAAATTTTTGATGAAGCCCAAATCCAGGTTTATTCTGCTGCAATTACTCATTCCGGAACTTTAAGTCCCAATGAAACAGATGCAGTTACTTTTGCAACTTCCTGGGTGCCGACAGAATTCGGAACTTATGATATTATTATGTACACCAATTTAAGCGGCGACCCGTACAACGCTAACGATACACTTACAAGTGAAACTGAAATTGTAGAGCATTTCGGTACAGGCGGACCCGATGAGTTTGGTTATCGTTGGATTGACAGTGGTGAACCTGACGGGCCTGTTTATAATTGGATTGAAATAAGCGAAACAGGTGAATCTGCGGTAACTTATGGTGTCCCCTATTTCAGTGGCGATGATAATTTTTCTGAGCCTATCCCTTTTGGTTTTGATTTTCCGTTTTATGGAATTGACAGAACTTATTTTCATGTAGACATTAACGGCGAATTTTTATTATCTTCAGATAACTTCTGGTATGATCCATATCCTGATGCCGGCTGGGATGATGACGGTTTCTTTTTCAATTATAGTTACCCTATTCCGGGATTTACCCAAATGCCTGCATTAGTTGCTGTTTTATGGGATAATTTACATGCAGATGAAGGAATCGGTGATGTTTATTTTCAAACTTTCGGTACCGAGCCGGACAGGTATTGTGTTGTAGAATGGCAAAATCTCAGATTTGATGCTGGCACTGTTGAAGATACAACGCTCTGTTTTGAAGCTATATTTTATGAAAACGGTGATATGGTTTTTCAATATCAAAATGTAGAGTTGGGACAGACAGGAAGCGTTTGTCCACATGATTTTGGGCAAAGTTCCACTATTGGTATCCAAGATGATAATGCCGAAGTAGGTCTTTGCTATCTCAGGGAACTTGTTAGTGGAGGTCAATATCTTGGGATGGAACCTCCCGGAAATATGCTTACAAACGAATTTGCAATAAAATTTTATTCCGGGGAAGACCTTGCTTCGCCTATTATTGTTTACGAAGATTCCCTTTGGAACACATTTAACAATACACCTGAATTAGCCATAACGATTACTGATATGCACGAAATTGAGTCAGATACCCTTTATTATAATACCGGTAGTGGCTGGCAGGGAATCACACATTCAAGCTTTGAGGAACCCAATATTTATCATTACCAGTTCCCTGTAATCCCCATCAGCACAACCCTGGATTACTATTTTGCAGCAACTGACAATTCTGCAAACCAGAACAGGGGAACCCTTCCGGCAAATGCTCCAGACAGCTATTTCTCAATTAATATATTACCGACTAACGGGGTTGATGTTTTGTTTGCAACTCCTGGAAATACAATTGGTTTCGAAGATTATCAAAATATTGAATATCCGAGATATATAGCAGCATTAGATGCAGCAGGTGTTACTTATGATATTTACAATTGGGCAAGATATGAAGAATATGACATCCCGGAATCTTACAGTACATTATTTATCTACAGTAATTCAACCGGGCATGGAACGGAAGAAGATACACTTGCTTTGACATTATATGAATTTCTTGATAAAGGAACTAATGAAAACCCTAAGAATATTTTTATGGCCTCTGATGAGCTTGCCAACTCAACACATGCATTGGGAGACTCAAGGCCGCTTAAAAAGTTTTTCAGGGCATATTTACGCTGTGGGTATTTAGTGCCTGAACCCCCCCCCGACTTGTGGAGGCACCGATGGAATTGGTGGGCCAAGTACTTGGGAATACTCCAGTGGAAGTATAATTGGAATGCCAGGATCTCCAATCGGAACGGAAGATGTCGAAATCCCTGTTTATTCAAACAGCCCTGATAATCTCTATAACGGAGATTGTCCAGGCACATATGCAGGTGAAGTTTCTAACCCCGAAATCAGTTCGTGGGGCTCATACCTATTTGAAGACGGACCTTTTTCCGGGGATGCCTACTCAAAAGGAAATGGTTGTGCAATTTGGCTTGATAATCTGATCTATAAATCGTTCTTTATAAGTTTTGATATATCCCAGTTTACAAACAATGCTGATATTAATAATATGATTCAGGAAGCAGTGGATTGGTTTGGTATCTCTACCGGTACTGAAACAGATTTGATTTCTGATGAACAATTTGTTACTATATATCCTAATCCGAATTATGGAATATTTAATATTGAAATTTCCAATAAAGAGATTGGAAATTCAAGCATACAAATATTCAATACTCAAGGAAGAATAGTTTATGAGAAGGAATCAGTATTAAACAATAGAATTGACATACAAGGCATTAATGCCGGTATATACTTTTTGCGAATAACTACCGACAAGGAAATAAAAGTTACAAAAGTTATTATTCAATAAGAGAATATTATTTACACATTAAACAGAGCCTGCCTATGACGGGTAGGCTCTGTTTAGTAAACACACAGATTCTTAGTTTTTACAATCATTTAATTTTATAAATTTTTTTATGAAAAATATTATTGTTACAACTATTTTTATTGTGCTTATTTTCATTATCATAGTAAGTATAAAAGCCCAAACAAATCTTTTAACAGAAGGTTTTGAAGACACAACATTTCCACCAACAGCCTGGACAATCCTAAACCTTGGGGCACAAACAAGCGGTGAAACCTGGATGCAATCATCTACTCATCATCACACTGGTAACTATTCAGCATTTTCGCAGGATGGAGAAGCAGGTTATGCAATGGAAGAATGGCTGATAACTCAGGCAATACAGGTACCTACAAATTCATATATTGAAATTAATTTTTGGCACAAGTTTGAGTGGGCAAGTTACAGTGATGGCCCTGAATATGTAAAAATTTCGGTAACCGGTATAAACCCTGCAGATTTTACCGATGAAGTTTATAATATCAATTCCGGTGAACCTGCTTCCTGGGAACAAGTGGTTTTAAACAATTTACCAAATTATGCCGGACAGACAATCTATATAGCTTTTATTCATACTTCTGCTAACGGTCTAGCAGATGCCTGGGTGCTTGACGACATTTCCATAGTTTCATACCAAACCGGAACAACAGACGTGGGAATAATATCTATTGTAAGTCCGGGGCAATACATATTTATTACAGATGACGTTTATCCCACTTTTACTATTAAGAATTTCGGAACTGCCGAAATTACCGGTAATATTCTACTCAATTGTGAAATCAGGGATTCTTTGAGTGTTCTTGCATATTCTGCATTAAGTGGTTATTCCGGTGGCCTTGCTGTCAATGCAACAGCCCAGATTAGTTTTTCCGGAGCATGGACACCGGACGAAACCGGAATTTATAGTGTGAAAATCTGGACAAATTTAACAGGTGATGTTAACCCGGCAAATGACACAATGATTATAGAAACGGAAGTAGTTCAACATTACGGCACAGGCGGGCCCGATGCCATGGGTTATCAATGGATTGATAATTACGAACCCAACGGTCCTGAATATAACTGGATAGAAATTAGTGAAACCGGTGAATCTGCAATAATGTATGAACCCGGCGTTTATTTTGCAGGCGATGATAATATGTCCCCACCCATTCCCTTTGGTTTTAGTTTCCCGTTTTACGGTATCGATCGGGAAAGTTTTTATGTGGACACCAACGGTGAAATACTTCTTACTGATAATACCTGGTATAATCATTACCCAAATATTGGTTGGAATTACGATGGCAATATGTTTAATTACTATACACCTATTCCGGGAGAAAATTCCATGCCGGCCCTTATTGCTGTTTTCTGGGACGATTTACATGCTGATGAAGGAACAGGGGATATTTATTTTCAAACTTTCGGTACAGAGCCCGACAGATATTGTGTAGTTCAATGGAATAACCTGAGATTTGACGCAGGTTCTGTTACAGATACAACCCTTTGTTTTGAAGCAATTTTTTATGAAACAGGGGATATTCTTTTTCAATATAAAAATGTAGAGTTGGGACAGACAGGTAGCGTTTGTCCACATGATAACGGGCAAAGTTCTACAATAGGGATACAAAACGACACTTATGACGTAGGCCTTAGTTATTTATTCGAACTTGTCGAAAACCAAACCTATCTTGGCGTTGACCCTATCGGAAATCTTATTCAAAATGAAACTGCGATAAAAATTTTCAATATTGATAATCAATCTCCTTTTTTCACATTCGACGGCAAAGGAAATACTTTTGACAATACCCCTGAAGTAAAAATTCATATTACAGATATGTCTGGAATCTTATACGATTCTTTATACTATAATATTGGTAACGGCTGGCAGAAAATAACCCATTCAAATTTTACAGGACCGGATTTATATACATATCAGTTACCTGAAATACCAAACAGCACAACTGTAGATTATTATTTTGCCGCAACTGATAATTCTGACGAACATTACAGGGGCACCATGCCTGAAAATGCGCCTGTCGAATATCTTTCTTTTGAAATATTACCTACTTCTGAAGATGTAAAAGTTATACTGGTATGTTCAGGTTCGCAGGATTATAATAACATAGAATTTGATACATATATCGAAGCATTTGATAACCTGAGTATTACTTATGATATTTACAATTGGGAAGAATACGACAGCTACAGATTTACCGATAATTACGATATTATATTTATGTATGGTAAATCAATGGGACACGGTGACGAGGAAGACACCCTCGGTTTAGCCTTAATGGAATTCCTGGATTTAGGGACAATTGATAATCCCAAAAATATTTTTACCGCAGCTGATGATATTGCCAATAATGCCTATTCCTTATATAGTTTTAATTTGTTTTACAGGCCTCTCGTTAAATTCTATTATGCATATATACGTGGCAGGCACATTCCCACAGGATATGGTGGCGGAACAGATGGAATAGGTGGCCCTAGTATTTATGATTATTCGGAAGGAAGTGTATTGGTCACAGATGAATCTGTAATTGGAAATGCCAATCAGGAATTACCAACTTTTTCTAATAGTCCTGACGTTTTAGATGCAGGGGATTGTCCTGAAGTATATCAAAACGAAGTATTATATCCCGAAATTAGTTCGGTTACTAATTTCATTTTTGAAGATGGCCCCTTTAATGGACAGGCTTATGCCTATCACGATGCTTGTGCATTATCTTTAGATAACATAATCTATAAATCGTTTTTCACCAGCTTTGATCTTTCTCAGTTCACAAACGATGATGATATTAATATGATAATACAAGAAGCATTAGATTGGTTCGGTTATATCCCTGTTGGTATTGAACCAAATCAGAGTTCTGATAAACAATTCGTTGTGGTATATCCTAATCCGAATAACGGAAAATTTAATATTGAAATTTCAAATAAAAAAATGAAAAATTCAAGCATACAAATATTTAACTCACAAGGAATAATTATTTATGAGAAGGAATCGGTATTAAACAATAGAATTGACATACAAGGCATTAATGCTGGTGTATACTTCTTACGAATAGGTACCGATAAGGAAATAAAAGTTACAAAAGTTATTATTCAATAAGAGTATATTATTTACATACTTAAGGCAAAAAACAGATGAAAAAACAGAAAACAATAACCCAACTAAGGCAAAAAACAATTATAATTATAATGATAATTATGCTCTCAACAACCCTATCGTATGCTCAGTGGCAAATCGATGAAGGTTTTGAAGGCGGGATAATTCCTGCAGATTGGACGACTTATGATGCCAATAATGATGGCATGCAATGGAGTACTTATGAAAATACTATTGAGGCTCCTCACTCTCATACAGGAGATTGGTCAGCAGTAGTTGCATGTTATGATAGTGATGGAAATGATTGGCTTATCACACCACAAGTGTATATTCAATCAGGGGATTCATTCATATTCTGGGCCAAAGCATGGTATAGTACAGAAGATATGAATGTTAAACTTTCCACTTCCGGAAATTCCATCAATGATTTCGATGTGACTCTAGAAAGTGTTACCGGTTTAGGAGATACTTACGTCGAATTTGCTTATGATCTAAGCTCTTATTCAGGGCAGATTATCTATCTTGCAATTGAGTGGGAACAAGACATGTATTGTCTGGTTGTCGATGATATAAAAGTAGGTCAGGAGCCAGTTTTCTGCACCGCCCCTTCTTTTCTCAATGCAATAAATATCCTTGAAACCCAGGCAGATTTCGCATGGACAGAAAATGGTTTGGCAACTGTATGGAATATCGAAGTAGGAGCTCCCGGATTTACTCCCGGAACTACAACTTATGTCCAAGCTTATACAGGTGTAACATCAAATCCTTATACAGGAGCAGGGTTAACAGCATCTACCAATTATGAATTTTATGTTCAGGCAGATTGTGGTGGTGGAGGAACCAGTACCTGGGCAGGTCCCGAAGCTTTTTTAACTCAAAATTTGCCGGGGGTACTATCAGCAGGGGATATAGCGTTTACTGCCTTTAATGCGGATTCAGATGATGATTTTGCTATCGTGGCTTTAACTGATATCGCTGCGAATACTACTATCTACTTTTCAGATAACGAACCCAATGCAGCCGGTTCGGGTTTTGATAATTTCAATGAGGGTGTTATCGAATGGGCAACCGGTGCAGCTGTTATAAGTGCAGGTACGATTGTAGTTTTTACCGACATTGATTCGGATACAAATCCGCTTTTTGGCGCTTCGGTTGGCACATTATCAGTTCCTGCATATAGTGATGAGTCTGTAAGACTTTCAACCAGTGGTGATGCACTTTATGCTGTAGAAGGTAGTCCTGATGGAAATAATATTGCTGCCTGGTTAGCAGGTATCCAGAATGAAGCCGGTAATCAAGGTGATTACTTTAGTGCAACAGGTTTAACTGTTGGAACAACATTTATTGATATGTACACTGGTACAGCTTCTCCTGACGGAGGTGCGTATAATGGATTAAGGGTCGAATCATCTTTTCCGGCTTTTTTACCATTATTGGGGGATTATTCAAACTGGCATATTGAAAGTTCTAGTGGCAACAACATTATACCAATATCCACTGAAGCTTTTGTCGTTTTTACAGGGCCGGATAACCCTGCCGGTTTCGCTGCTGCACCTGAATCAGATACTGAAATTGACTTAGACTGGACACAAAATGGCAATAGTGATGATGTTCTGGTTGCATGGAATTCTACAAACACATTCGGAACACCGGCTGATGGAACTACTTATGCCGCCGGAAATTCACTTCCCGGAGGAGATGGAACTGTTCTCTATTACGGTGCTGCTCTTCATTTTGATCATACAAGCCTAACTGCAAGCACTCCATATTTTTATAAAGCCTGGTCTTATGATGGCAGTGAATATTCATTTGGGGTTACTGATGATGCAACAACACTATGTGCTCCTTATACTGCTGATTTCTCTGATAATTTTGATAATGAAACTCCACCGGAATTACCTGTTTGCTGGTCCCATTTA
>Ga0255375_10215_pt1 | contig 10483 bp, 8 predicted proteins | sample ANMaggSeSYBR01H3_FD_182090 | JGI IMG/M metagenome (GOLD analysis project Ga0255375, IMG submission 182090) | Sediment cell enrichment communities from methane seep in Santa Monica Basin, California, United Staets - ANME aggregate JGI... | ecosystem: Environmental > Aquatic > Marine > Cold seeps >... | reverse complement strand
CCCGGCAAGTCCTGCCCAGGTAGCTCCCAGGGCAAAAGCTGTCAGTTTGGTTTTTGTTTTATCAATACCCATTGCCTGGCATGCAATTTCATCATCCCGCATTGCAATCCAAGCTCTTCCTATCCTGGAATTTTCAAGCCTTTGGACAAAAAAGATCGTTATCAAGCATACAGCTATAATAATAAAGTAGATGTAGATAACTGATTGATGCTGGGTGAGTTCAATACCAAAGCTGTCTGGACCCGGAATGTTTCTAATGCCCCTTGGTCCATTGGAAAATTCTACCCAGTTTTCCAGTACGATTCTTATGATTTCTCCAAATCCTAAGGTTACAATGGCAAGATAATCTCCCCTGAGCCTTAAAACCGGATAACCTAAAAGAGTTCCAAAAAGAGCTCCAAGCAGAGCACTTAAAGGAAGAACAATCCAGAAACTTATTCCAAAATGCAGGTTTAAAAGAGCATATGCATAGGCGCCAATGGCATAAAAGAAAACATATCCTAAATCAAGTAATCCTGCCAGGCCCACAACGATATTAAGACCAAGACCTAGAATAACATAAACCAGTGCTGAGATCATAATACTTGTGTGATACATTGGTGTTACAAAAGGGTATACTAAAGCTATCACGCCTATTGTTGCCAAAAAAGGCAGACGGAATTTTTGATTCTGGAGCAATCTGTGTACAATAGGGATTGAATCTTTTGTATCTTTTTTTGCGCCTTCTTCTTTTCTACGCAATAAATAATTCCATAAAAGAGAGGCAACAAAAGCTCCGATTGCAACATAAAGAATATTCCACCACCTGAAAATCACTATGTTTTTTATGGTATTTACTTTTATAACCATTAAAGGAAAAGTCAAAATTATTGCCCACATAGAGAGAAAAAATGATTGTTTGATTTCGTTTTTTGTAATCATAATTATTAAACTTTCTTAGTTTCTTTTCTACCAAGGATTCCTGATGGTCTGAAAATTAAAATCACGACCAGAAAGGTGAAAGCACACACATCTTCATACTCGCTCCAGAAATATCCTGTAAAAAAGCTTTCAGTCCAGCCAAGTACAAGGCTTCCCAAAACAGCACCCGGGATACTTCCGATTCCACCTAAGACAGCTGCAACAAATGCTTTGATACCAGCTAAAAATCCTACAAAAAAGTTGATCTGTCCAACATGGCAGGCAATTAAAACACCGCCTATGGCAGCAGTAGCAGAGCCAACAACAAATGTTGTGGAGATAACTTTATTGACATTTATACCAACCAGAGCAGACATGATTTTATCCTGTGAACTTGCCCTCATTGATTTACCCATCTTGGTGAATTTAATAAGCATACCAAGAAGAGCCGTAACAATCACAGTGGTAAGAATAATCATCATTTCCGGCGCAGTGATAATATGTGCCCATGGTTCCCAGAATTCAAATTGAGGAATAAGTTCCGGAAAAGGTAAATATTCAGGTGTTTGTGCAAGCATCACATAATTTTGCAGGAATAAGCTCATTCCAATGGCAGAGATAAGGGCAGAGAGTCGTGGTGCATTTCTAAGAGGTTTATAAGCTATTTTTTCAACAGTAAAACCATAGGCACAGGAATAAGCAATAGCAAAAACAAACGCCAGAATTACAATAACTACTTCATTATATCCCCAAAGTCCAAGAACACTTGCAACTATGAGAGCTGTATAACCACCGATCATATAGATTTCACCATGAGCAAAATTGATAAGTTCAATTATCCCATAAACCATGGTATAGCCCACTGCAATCAGGGCATAGATACTGCCTCTTGTAAGACCCCCGAGAAAGAGCTCAAGAAAATAGACAGGGTCATGGATAATTTCTTTAACAGCAAAAAATGCAAGAATACCTGCGACTGCTGCGCCTAAAATAATATTTAACCATTTCATGTTAATTAATTTTCAACTCCTGATTATAGAAACCTGATTATAGAAATTAGTTATGAAAAGTTGTGGCTTAAAAAAAAACAGGAGCAGTAATAATTTTCAATTACGCTCCTGTTTTCATATTTTCAATCAGCTGTTATTTAATTAATCTGCTTATATTTACCATCAATAACTTTATATGCAGAAAATCCAACACCAACAACATCACCTCGTTTGTCAAAACCAATTTTTCCTAAAGGAGTATCAACTTTTTGAGACAAGAGAGCGGCTCTCATTTTATCATAATCAAGAGATCCTGCTTTTTCAGCTGCTTTTGCAAGTGCTTGTATACATGCATATCCCTGCATGCAAAATGTTCCCGGATCTTCGCTATATTTTTTCTGATGTTTTTTCAAAAGTGCCTGATAAAGAGGATTACTTGAAGTATCATCTGGACCAGTTGCATAAACACCTTCTGAATATTTACCGGCAAGTGTTGTAAAGTTGTCACCAATTATACCGTCACCGCCAAAGAAAGTAGTTTTAACTCTTTTTTTAACAAGAAGCTGAACAATCTTTGATGCATCTGAATGATATCCGCCCCACAGTGTAACATCAGCCTTTGATCTTTTAATTTTCTGAACAATTGCTGTATAATCAACAGCACCGGTAGTTACGCCTTCAAAAAGAACAACTTCAACGCCGCCTTTTTTTTCAAAACTTGCTTTTACAAGTTCCATCTGACCTCTACCATAATCACCTTTATCATGGATAAGAGCAACTTTTTTTACTTTAAGTTGTTCTATGGCAATTTGTGTCATAAGTACAGCCTGGGCACCGTCATAGGAAATTGTTCTGAAAAAGTTTGGATTCTCACCGGAAAATGTTAATCCATCATTGGTTGAAGCAGGAGAAACAACAAGAAGTTTTGCATCTTTGTAAACTTTATTAGCAGCCAGAGTGGCTCCTGAACAAACATGCCCGACAATCATCTGAGCACCGTCAGAAACAAGCTTCATTGCCATGTTTACAGCAATTTCAGGTTTACAAACATCATCACCAATTAAAAGTTCTACTTTTTTCCCCAGGATACCACCCTTTGCATTAATATCCTCTACGGCAAGCTCATAACCTCTTACAGCAGAAATCCCATAAGGTGCAAGGTCACCGGAAACAACGCCGCCAGCACCAATTTTGATTGTGTCGCCACTAAATCCTGGTGCGGCAACTAATGCCAATGCAAACAACGCAAGCAGTAACGATTTTACAAATGATTTCATTTTTAACTCCCCTCTATTAAAAATTATTATTTAATACTTCATAACCCAAATAAACATTCATCATAGTTTAATACAAATCCCTGCAAATATAGGAAAAAGAAATTGTAGAGTCAAGTAAAAACTTAAAATTTAAAATTTAAAAAGGAAAAAAATATTTTTTTATGAATGGTATTGAGTCAGGAAAAAAATAAGTGTGCCTATAAAACTTGCCTAATGTATGGGCTTTATAGGCACAATAAATCAATTAATGAACTTTTACAGATACAAATTCTCCGTTTATAATTTCCATCTCCTGGTAAGAACCAAAAACTTCACCAATTTCAGAAAATTCTACATCTTCAGCGCCGACATAATCAATCTCGCCGCCTTCGGCTAAAATTTTTAGAGCTTTTTTTAGTTCTCCGGCATAAATTTTCTCACCGGGTGCGTTGGCAACAGCCATGACATGTTTCTGGATGCTGGCTTTATCCGCTGAATTACCTGCCTGGGCAGCAAGAATAACCAAAGCTGCTGCATCGTAGGAAGACCCCCTGAATGGGCCATCAATGGCAATTCCAGCTGACTTGGCAATACTTTTCCATTTCTCTGTTGCTTCACTTTGACCACCCGGCATAGTACCATAGGAGCTGTTCAGGTCTTTACCAAAATGTTTGGTCAATGAAGATCCAATCATACCATCAGCAAAGATGAAACTGTCAAATGCGCCGGAGTCCAGAGAAGCTTGAATAATACCCTTGCCTCCCTGATCAATAAAACCAAACACGACCAGATAGTTGGCTCCAGAAGCAGATAATGAACCTACCTCTGCCGAGTAATCAGCTTTGCCGTCTTCATGGGAAGAAGTCATTAAAATTTTGCCGCCTAATTTCTTATAAGCCTTTCCAAATGATTCAGACAACCCTTTGCCATAGTCATTATTGGTATAAGTTATGGCAACCTTTTTAATCCCTTTGTCAATGGTTATCTTAGCTAAGACCTGACCTTGCCTGGCATCAGAGGGCGCAGTTCTAAAGAAATATCCATTATCCTTGATCTCAGACAAAGCCGCTGATGTGGCTGATGATGAGATGGTTGTTATTCCATTGGGGGCAGATACTTTGGTTGCCACAGCAGCACTCGTTCCAGAACAGCTGGGACCCACAATTGCGACTACCTTTTCGACAGTGACAAGTCTCTCAGCAGCTGCAGTTGCAGCGGCAGCATCAATACAGGTTGAATCAGCACGAACAGCTTTGATTTTTTTACCCCCCAGAAATATCCCGGAATCTGATGCTTCATTAATTGCAAATTCAGCTGCTGAAGCCATGGGCGGTGTTAGTGACTCAATCGGTCCGGTAAAGGCTTGTAACACACCAATTTTTATGGTATCAGCGGCAAAACATACCGTGGCCATGTTTATTGCAACTGCAAAACAAACAATAAATTTAAAATACTTTTTCATACGATCCTCCCTATTATAATTTTTTATTTGTTTCAGGCAGTATGCCGTCGGGACTGAACCGCATAACTACCAATAAAACCGCACCCATAAATATCAATCTGATATATTGTGCATTGTTCAATAAATGTTGCCTGATATAATTTTCTTTATCTAAGAATGATGTGGATAGATCTGCCAGCCAGAAACCAACAGGTTCCGCCTCAATCCAGAGAAACCAAATTAAAAATCCCCCCACAACCGACCCCAGGTTATTGCCTGACCCACCTACAATCACCATGACCCAGATTAAAAAAGTATATCTTAAGGGGATGTATGAACCAGGGGTGAATTGACCATTATAAGTCACTAACATAGCACCTGATAATCCGGCGATTGCTGAACCGATAACAAATATCTGCAAATGTCTTTGCTTGACATTTTTGCCCATGGCAGATGCTGCAACTTCATTATCACGAATAGCTCTTATCATCCTGCCCCATGGTGAATTAAGGGCCAGACCGGCCAGAATAATAATCAGAAGCAATACTGCTATAAATAATCCTGAATAGCAAAGTTTTACCAATACAATTGACGCGTCGCTTATATAAGCATTTAACGTTGCTGCCTGCTCGGACACCGGCAACAGATCTAAACTGCCCGCATATATTTTTTCAACCAAATTTTTAAACCAGCCGGCTTGCTGCAAATCAATTTCATAGGGTACAGGTCTTGGGATAGCTGTTACATTTTTTACTCCCCGGCTCAACCAGTCTTCATTCTTGATGATAGCTATAATGATCTCTGAGATGCCTAGGGTTGTAATGGCCAGATAGTCCGTCCGCAATCCTAGAGCAACTTTACCAATCAACCAGGCCGCACCTGCTGCAAGAAAACCACCCGCTATCCATGATAAAAGCACGGGCAAATGAAGACCTCCTAGATAACCGCTAAAGGCCGGATTTATGGCCTCAATTGACTGGGCGGCATCTACATAAAAATATCTGGTTGTAAAATAACCCACCAATAGTGTTGCAATGATCATCCATTTATTTTTAAATTTTTTATGAATATAAACACTTACGCCAACGGTCAAAGAAAAAATGAATATGGCAACCAGCATTTTCATACCGCCGGCACTGACGGCTTCACTGATGCTTTCTTTTGAAATCAGTACGGCACTAAGACCACCCAAAGCCGTGAACCCCATTATTCCTACATTAAATAAACCCGCATACCCCCATTGAATATTTACTCCCAGGGCCATGATAGCAGAAATTAAACACAGGTTTAGAATGCTTAAAGACAGTGACCATGATTGACCAAAACCAACCATGAGCAGCAGCAAAAACATAATGCCAAAAGTAACAACGACTCTTATATTGTACTGGCTCATATGACCTTACCTTTAAAAATTCCTGTGGGCCGTAATAACAAGACAATCACCAGAATCACAAAGGAAATGGCAACTTTGTATTCTGTTCCAAGAAATTGTACCAGGCTGTCTGGTTGTAATACTTCGGGCAGCAGGTAAATCAAAAATTTTTTGTATGCGTAAGTTAACATCATCTCAGAAAAAGAAATCACAAATCCACCGACAATTGCGCCCATTGGTGAACCAATACCCCCGACAATCACTGCTGCAAAAACGGGTAGTAATAATTGATGGTATGAGTTTGCCATAAATCCTTTATCAAGACCATATAAAACCCCGGCAATTGTTGTCAGAACAGCCACCAGCATCCAGGTAGCCAGTACAACCTTATCGGGATCAATCCCGGATAACAATGCCAGATCCTGATTATCGGCATATGCACGCATTGCTTTGCCGGTTTTTGTTTTTTGTAAAAAGTAAAATACAAAACCAACCAGTAAAATAGCTATGGTTATGGTTAAAAACTGTGATGTTTTAATTGCAAGCCCTTCGGAAAATCCTGTCATGACCTTAAATTCTCTGGCCGTTATAATAAATCGTGCGCCATCGGCAAAGATATGATGTTCCGGTCCCAGGATGAATCTTACAAGGCCGCCGGTGACAAACATAACACCGACAGATGCCATAACAATGGTAATGGGTTTGCTGTTCTGTTTCCTATAGTAATTATATACAAATTTATCAACAAGCAGCACATAGATAAGGCAGGCAATAATTGCACAAGGCAGGGCCAAAAGAGCTGTTGGCATAAATCCTAAGTTTATGCCTGATTTTTGCAGCAGCCATGTAATTAAAATAGTTATAACAGTACTGAATGCCATGGTATCACCCTGGGCAAAGTTGGCAAATCTTAAAACTGCATAAACCAGAGTAACTGCAAGTGCGCCTAAGGCAAGCTGTGATCCATATGACAGGGCCGGCATAAATACAAAATTTAAGAGTAAAATAATCGCATTGATGATATCGGTAAACACAGGTATCTATCCTCCTAAAAAAGATCTGCGTACTTCAGAGTTTGCCAGGAGTTCTTTTCCCGTGCCTGTATGCTCATTACGTCCCGAGACCAGAACAAACCCTCTGTCGGCAATTTCTAATGCCTGCCGGGCATTTTGTTCTACCATTAACACTGCCCTGCCCGAGTTTTTTAAATTTAAAATATTTCCAAAAATTTCATCCATTACTTTTGGTGCCACTCCCGCCGTGGGTTCATCTAACAGCATTATTGTCGGTTGTGTCATCATGGCTCTGCCAAAAGCTGCCTGTTGGCGTTGGCCTCCGGATAACTGTCCTACCAGCTGGTTCTGCCTGTCATGCAAAATAGGAAACAGGTCATAAACTTCTGCCAGGGTTTGTGATATATCGTCTGTCCTTAAAAAAGCACCCATTTCAAGATTCTCCTGAACGGTCATCGTAGGAAAAACATTGTCTGTCTGTGGTACAAAAGCAAGTCCCAAGCTTATTCTTTTTTGCACGGACAGCTTGGATATGTCCTTGCCTTCCAATGTTACAGAGCCTGAACCTAATTTAAGCATGCCAAGCAATACTTTCATGGCAGTTGACTTGCCTGCACCATTAGGCCCGACAATAACAGCCAGCTCACCTTTTTTTACCTCAACCGAGCAATTATTCAGTATGGGTACATTATAGTCATAGGCTGCAACCATATCTTTCCCGGATAAATAAGCCATTAAGTTGATACCTTTTCTTTAATTCCTTTGCCTAAATAAGCGTCAATAACCTGTTCGTTATTTTTTACTTCTTCCAGAGTTCCTTCAATTAAAACACTGCCGTTAGTAAGTACAATAACTGGATTACACAGCTTTGAGATAAAATCTATATCATGCTCAATCATACAAAATGTATAACCGCGTTCTGAATTCAACCGTAAAATTGCATCACCAATCTGACGTAATAAAGTTCGGTTTACGCCGGCACCCACTTCATCCAGCAGCACTACTTTAGCATCTACCATCATCACGCGGGCAAGTTCTAATAGTTTTTTCTGTCCCCCGGAAAGCCTGGCTGCTTTTTCATTTTTAAGGTGCATTATATTAAGAAACTTTATTACTTCCTCAGCTTTTTTTTGCAGTTTATTTTCTTGTTTCTTAATTTGTCCGCGTCGAAGCCAGGAATTTATAATATTCTCCCCAAGCTGGTTACCAGGCACCATCATTAAATTTTCAAGCACAGTAAGTGTTGGGAACGGATGGGCGATTTGAAAAGTTCGTAAAAGACCTTTGTGGAATAAATTGTGTGAGTCTAATCCTGTTATATCTTCTTTTTCAAGATAAATTTTTCCTGAAGTTGGTTTATATAACCCTGCAATAAGATTGAATAAAGTGGTTTTACCAGCACCATTGGGACCAATCAAGCCGGTAATAGAGCCTTTTTTAATATGTAAATTTACTTTGTCAACAGCCCTGATTCCGCCAAAGTGTTTAGAAAGATTATTAACCTTAATCATTTACAATCCTTTCGAATTTCATTCATATGACCATGGCAAAAAAAAAGTGTCAAGGAAAATTCAGCTCTGGTGATGAAATATCATTTAAGGACTTTTTATCAGTTCATGTTCTCCTTTTTAATCTTTAGTATTGGAGAGAAAGCCCGACTCCAACCTCTTCTATATTGACGACACTGGACAGGGCGATTTTTGATGATAGATCTGTACAATGACAGGCGTGAACCATAGTGGGATGAAGGTTCTTAAAATAGGAAATTGTACCTTTAAGCTGGCGCTTGGGAGGGCTTAACAGATGAAAACCACCAATGATATCTAAAATTCGCTGATCTTTACAGACTTTTTTAGCATAATCAATTATATTGCAGATTCCTGCATGGGAACATCCGGTAATAATAACAAGCCCGTTAGGTGTTTTATAGACAAGGGCAGAATCTTCGATAACTATATCATCTTCATTTGAACCATCTTTTCGGCCAAAAGGCAGGGTTCCTTCGAAATCATTTGTTCTGGGTATTTCCCCAAGAAAAATAAGATGCTCGGTCAAAAATTGGGGCTCCTTACTCAAGTGAAGATCAAAATGTTTAGCAAGCCTCTCTTTGGAAATTAAAGAGCCTATTTCCCTGAGTCCATCAGCACTGACACCGGTTAAGCTTTCCGGATGAGCGACCAGGGCTGGACGCGAAAAAGGATGATTTTCAATTGCAAGCTCTGTAAGATACCGTAAATAAGGTTCTATTCCCCATGTATGATCCAGGTGACTGTGCGAAAGTACAATATAATCCAGAGACGTCAGGTTTTTTCCCATCTTCTGGGCATTCCTGATAAAAATGTCTGAATAACCCATATCAAATAAAACAGACAGATCTTCATCCTCGATCAAAAATGATAATCCGGGTTCTGCCAAAAAATACCGATCTATAAGAGTATTGTTGTCAACAAGAACAGTTAGCTGCATGTTTATTCCCTTTCATTATTAAGATTAAAAGGTTAAAAAAGTACTATTATTCGATAAAAGGTCCGCATCAAGGACTTGACTTAAGATCTTGACTGCTTCGTCTATCTGGGCTTCATTGATAATAAAAGGAGGTCCGAACATAATCATATCGCCAGACTGTCCTCTGTCACATCTACCTGAATATTCAATGAACATTCCCCGCTTCATACATTCTGCCGCCACACGTGCTGAAAACGCATATTTCGGATCAAGGGTTTGCCTGGTTTCCTTGTCTTGAACAAACTCAACCCCCCTCATTAGTCCCATTCCTCGGACATCACCCACCAGAGGGTGGGTATTTAAATCCTGTAGTTTATAATCAAGATATTTACCCATTTTATTACATTGCTCAACAAGATCATGCTCATACAGATAATCAATGGTTTTTGATACCACAGCACAGCCAAGGGGATTACCTCCCCAGGAATAACCGGCACCAAACATGCCGGAATTATCAGCAATTTTTTTATGTATGTAACCTGGAACAGCTACGGCTCCAATGGGAAAATAGCCTCCCCCAAGGCCTTTACCCAAAGCTAAAATATCAGGGATAACATTAAAGTGTTCATAGGCAAACATTTTTCCGGTCCGCCCCATTCCGGTCATTATCTCGTCAAACATTAAAAGCACATCATACTTGTTGCAAATTTCTCTGATACGTTCAAAATATCCCTTTGCAGGGACAACTCCGCAAAGGGACATGCCTGAAACAGGTTCTGCAAGAAAAACAGACACATTGTCGGGTCCAAGACACATGATCTCATTTTCAAGAGCACTGGCGCATTCCAGGCTGCAAGTATCAGGTGTCTTATTGAACCAGCATCTATAACAATATGCCGGTGGTATATGATGAAAATCATGGAGATATGGAAAAAAGTCTGATCTTCGGCCGGTAGAACCTGTCCAGGCCAGAGCACCTGCAGTGCTTCCATGATAGCTTTGCCACCTGGAGATCACACATGTTTTAGATGGTTTACAATTATCTAAATGGTATTTTCTGGCAATTT
>Ga0255375_10207_pt2 | contig 10506 bp, 7 predicted proteins | sample ANMaggSeSYBR01H3_FD_182090 | JGI IMG/M metagenome (GOLD analysis project Ga0255375, IMG submission 182090) | Sediment cell enrichment communities from methane seep in Santa Monica Basin, California, United Staets - ANME aggregate JGI... | ecosystem: Environmental > Aquatic > Marine > Cold seeps >... | reverse complement strand
ATGTAACTGGGGCGATCTACGATTCGTCGGATCCGTCCCGCAGTTGGGTATTTACCTCTATGACAAGCTCCCATCACTCCAGCAGAGCACAGGGCGCATCATCTCAGGAAACACGAACGTGCCCCGCACGCGCAACCGGTCGGGTAGTGGCTTAGGCTTGGCATTGGCGGCGGCTGCGATGTATTCAACGCTCATACCGCTGGCCTTGACATCGACGTAGCCCAGCAGAACCAGTCCGACAGCACCCTACGGCTCGTGTCAGAGTTGAAATAGTAGAGAGTGAAGATTATTTTAGATTTAAGGATTTAAGATTTAAGGATTTGAAATCTAAAATCATAAAATCCTTAAATCCTAAAAATCCTGACAAGAGTGTTCATAACAAACAAGGCAATGTATGCGGAGATGGGTGTCAGGTATGCGCTCAGTACCGCCGGACAGTACAGACGCACAGCGACAGTAAGCAGTCCGGCGCCGATGGCGAAATATATCTGTCCGCGGACAGTCAGAGGACGACTGGTCATATCGGCGGTCATAATACAGGCGGTCAGGATAAGGCCGCCGGTGAAAAGGTGATAGTTGATATAGGTAAAACCGATGGATAAACTCTCGGCGAGCAGCGGAAAATAAATCAGACGGTCGGGCAGGCCCGGCTGCTCAACGATGATCGGGAAAAAGGCCGCGGCGGCATAGGTCGAAACGATAAACATCAACGGTAACTGCCAGTGCAGATAGCCACGGTAAATAAAATACAGACCGATCAGTATTAACAGCACTCGGCAGGATTCGCCAAGGCCGCCGGGTACGGCCGACCACTGACACTGCTGAAGTGATGGGAGCTTGTCATAGAGGTAAATACCCAACTGCGGGACGGATCCGACGAATCGTAGATCGCCCCAGTTACATAGTGCTTGTAAAGGTGTTACCGAGGCGGCAATCTGTTCGTTGAACAAAAGCTGTACCACTAACCGTCCGACGAGTGCAGGATGCCAACGGTAACGGCCGAGTCCGCCGAAACACCGTTTGCCCATCAGAACAGCTACGGCCGAGCCAGTCATCGCGATATACCACGGACACTCGCCCGGCAGTGTGAACGCCAACAGCACACCCATCATAACGGAGTGAGTGATATTGCCGGGTATATTTTCACGTTTGATTCTACCGACAATAAGTTCGATCAGCATCGCGGTCAGGGCCGCTGTCAAAATCAATTTGAGTGCGCCCAGGCCGAACAGTATTGCTGCCGCCAAAGCCGGCAGTGTCAGCACGGCCAGTTGAGTGCGCATTATCCGCCGAGCCGATTCCGGAGAAGGCCGAAACGGCGGCAGCGGCAAACTGTATTGTTCGGTGCTTTTACTCATAACAAGCAGATTTTATGATTTTAGATTTCAAATCCTTAAATCTTAAATCCTTAAATCTAAAATAATCTTCACTCTTTACTTTTCATCATCCTGATGGCATTCATAATCGGCAGATGTGAAGGGCAGATATAGGAACAGATTCCGCACTCAACGCATTTATGCAAGCCATTCCGGACGGCGAGTTCATATTTACTTTTTTCATATAATCGCAGCAGTCGGACCGGGTTGATCCCGGCCGGGCAATCGTCGATACACCAGCCGCAGCGGATACAGGGTTGAGCTGCCGGACGGGACAGATAACGGATAACCGTGAATGACTGGCTGACGGGACCGATGATGGTTTTGTCAGGATCGACAGCGACCCCTGCCAGAGAAGAACCGTCGATGACACATTGAGCATCATCATATATTGACGCTCGTTCGAGCAGTTGTTTCAGCGGCAGACCCACAGGCGCGATAAAGTGACTGGGCCGTGCCACGCCGTCGCCGCTGACGGTTACGATCCGTTCCGTCGGCCCGGAAGCGGTGAGTATGAGTCTCTCAACCTGACGCAGCAATTGCATATCAAAAACGACAGCGGAACGCTCCGGACGTCGAAAGCGGGACAAGTGTCTCTGTTTGCGCAGGGTACGCAGAATCGAAGTGGGCCGGGCCTGTGGATATTTATCACTTACCGGCAGACAGCGAACCCGCCACTTATCGGCGATCCCACGGTCGATGGTAAAATGATGCGGATAGGCCATAACCGCCCGGTCGGCGCCGAGCCAATTTCTGAGAATCGCAAGCCCCGCGAATACCTGTTCGCCCATGCAGTGCAGGATGGCAAGCGGCGTATTAAGGGAAGGTTCGATTGGCGTTGCGTTGGCGACGACCATCCTGATATTCTGTCGCTGTAGTTTTTGCAGCAGTTCAGCCAGCGGCTCTCGCGTATCGGGAACGAGTAGCCCTGCCTGCTCGATCGCGTGAAGGACAGCCAGTTTTTGTGTTTCATTGCCGGCGATTTCAGCAGGTGGTATGGGCCGCCAGTCGGACTGGACCGATGGTTGCGGCAGAGATGTTACGGACTCAATCCTGTCGAGCGGCGGCACCTCGCCCAAAGGCGACAAATAAATACCACCGTCGAAATCATGATCCAGCTTGGAATAAGTTATCAGGCCCATGAGCAGATTAAAACAGGATTTCTATGATTTTAGATTTTATGATTTTAGATTTCAAATCCTTAAATCTTAAATCCTTAAATCTTAAAAATTCTTTCGAGTATTGTTACGGTTGCTTGTTGTTTCAGTTTTTTTTGTAATTCTGACATTCGCTGGTTCAATACGCGCCTACGGATGATCCGGGTCAGTTCGCCGCGTACCTCGGCAAGCGTCACGGCATCCGCCGGAAAATTCTTTTCGAGTTGTAGCAGGCACCACCATTCCTTGTTACCGTCGTCGTAAAAACGGAACGGTTCAGTTCGCCAGCCGGGTGTGTTCAGTTTGAAGGCCGCCTGGCGGACCGGTTCGGGAATATGCTCGTCGGCACGAGAGAACGGGCCAAGCATTCCCCCGCGTGCCAACGTAGGCTGATCCTGCGAATACTGCTCTACCAGCCGGGCAAAGTCGGCGTCTCCGTCAATTTTCTGCCGTACCTCAAGGATACTGCGGAAGCTGGCTGTAACCAACTGCCGAACGATAACCTGTCGGCCGTACTGTCGCTCGTATTCGTCGGCATACAGCTTATCGGTAATCGTTACGTTCGGATCGACCAGTCGGCCCAGCAAATATTGCCGTTCGATTATTACATCAAATTCTGCCTGAGAGAGATTACGTTTCTCCAGCATATATTTAAACAGTGCTGTTTGTTCCCGCCGGGTTTTATCTGGCGCCAACTCTCGCAATATCCGATCTAATTCGGCCTGTATCTGAACAGCGGTAGCGATGATTCCCTTTTCAGCCCCGTACTGACGGACAACCTCCAGTAACACCAATTCATCCAGCACCTTCCGGCCCTTCGCTGGCAGTAGCACTTTAAGCAATTCACTTTGCTTAATAGCCCGACTATTCACTATCGCCACAGGTACTTCAGCAGTCCAGCCCGGCTACAGGCAAAGTGTGCAAGCTGATTGTCTTTGTGCCCGAAGCGGCAGTGGAAAAGGTCAGCGAGGCAGTGTTCGCCGCCGGGGCGGGTGAAATCGGGTCGGCCGGCCGATACAGTAAATGCGGCTTCCGCTGTCGTGGGACCGGTACGTTCCAGTGCGGGCTCGGAAGTCGGCCGGCAATCGGTAAGCCCGGCAGCTTCGAACAGGTCGATGAATACCGTCTGGAAACAATCGTACCAACAGGGATTCTTCCAACAGTCCTGAAGGCGATGATGGTGGCGCACCCTTATGAAGAACCGGCCTTCGATTGCATACCTTTGCTGGACGGGCAGACCGCGACCGGCCTGGGCCGTTTCGGAAAACTAAAAAAACCGACAAGGATTCCCGAACTAATCGAAAAGATTAAAAAAACACTGAAAGTAAAAACCGTCGGTCTGATCGGTCCGAAGCAGGGCACGGTCAAAAGCGCAGCCGTTTGCGCCGGCTCGTGCGGCAGTATCCTGCGTCAGGTGATTGCCAACAAGTGCGAGTTTTATCTGACCGGCGAACTGAAACACCATCAGGCGATGGAACTTCAGGCCGCCGGTGTAACCTGCGTCTGCGTCAGTCATACCAATTCCGAACGAATCATCCTGCCGCGGATCGCTAAAATAGTACGGAAAAAATGTCCGGGCCTGAATGTCCATGTAAGCCGCAAAGACCACGATCCGTTCACCTGGAGCTGAGATAGATTTTATGATTTTATGATCTGACGATTTGATGATTTAGGATTTCAGAAGGTGCATTTTAACTTGATTGTATTTGGTCAGGGTATGTGCCATTGTGCCTGCCAGAGCCACTGTTCCGAATAAACGGAAAAATCCAATAGATCAATTACATCATCCGCCGACTCGGAAATATCACACGCCCGATTCCAGCCCGTATCCTCCGGTACTGTCAACCACGCGGCGGATAACACATCAAAATCCGACAAGTCCACTAACCCACTCTCGTCAAAATCAGCCAGATTGGAACCCGCCTCATCCGCCCCTATATCGACTCTGCCTAATCGAACGCGCGATTCACCGTCCATATCAACTTCACACGGATCAACCACAAAACACGGATCGCCCGCATTGATACAAAGAGATTCATACATTAGATGATAGTCCCCATCCACCCACACATCATCCGTCAAATCCCCCGGCGTATTGCACGGGTCCTCCCAATGACCAGGATCAACAAAACACGGATCAACACTGATGTCCCCTTCACCCGGCCACGCCCAACCACCATAATCGCCATCGGAGTTGCCGTATACATTGTTGTAGGAAATTGTAGGTTCTGAGTACATGGCATAAATGCCGCAACCGGAGGGACTGTTACAAATCATATTATTTGTAATAATCGGTGGACTGGGAGCATCATAACAGTATATACCACTACCATATTGTTCTGCCAAGTTACCAATGATCGTACAGTGACTAATCGTTTCCCCACTCTCACAGTATACAGCGCCTGCGCTAGCCACAGCCTGATTGCCTGAAATGACACAGTTACGAACATTTCTGGCGGAATAGACTCCGCCACCGTTGCGTGCTATATTACCGGTAATCGCACAGTTACTGACATTTGTGCCATAGCATATACCACCGCCTTCTCTGTTAGCTGTATTGCGTCGAATTGTGCAGTTCTCGACATTTGTGCTTACATGGACACCGGCACCATGCCAACCTGCTGAGTTGCAAGTAATCGTGCAGTTCTTAACATTCTTGGCACCGTATATGCCTCCGCCACTGTACTGGTAGGTAGTATTGTGGCTGATTATGCAGTTTGTAACGGTATCGGCACAGTAAATCCCTCCACCGAAATAACTGGCTGTGTTCTTGCTTATTGTGGAATCAGCGATGATGGTATAGCCGGTGTCCGTACAGTATATTCCGCCGCCGTAGGCAGCCGAGTTGCTGCTGATAGTGCAGTAGCTAATGACGGGTGAGCCTTCGTCGCAGTATATTCCGCCGCCTTGACTCTCGGAGCAATGCTCAGGGTTGTTGGAAGTGATCAGGCAGTGGCTAATCGTCGGCGAGGCACCGGCCCAGCAGCAGATGCCGGGGCCATACTGGGCATAACCGCCGGTGATTGTAAAGCCGGTGATAACGGAATCTGGCCCCTCATCACTATGAAAGGATACAACGATACCATCACCATTGGCGTCGATGATGGTATCTGCGACAGTGCAGGGGTCGCAGGGGTCTGTGCTGGTTACTGTGATGGCCTTGCCGCGAAAGTCGATATTCTCGTAATAATGACCTTCGGCAACTTCAACCGTATCTCCGTCCAAAGCAGCGTTGATGGCGTCCTGTATTGTGGTATAATCAGCCGGGCCGTCGTCATCTACGGTAAGTGTATCGCCGTAGCAGAAACATGGAATAAACGGGGCGGCTATGAGAAAAATCAAAATGATTCGAGACATATTGAAAACTCCTCCCAGTAATTCAGTAGCTTTGCAGCCTCAAAATCCTGTAAAATCCTTATGAGGTACTACAATGCGTTATTATACCAAATATATGCCCGAATATCAACGGAACATTATAATTTGAATCGCAACGTCCAATTACATCTACGGGACTGCGTATAGGAATACCACCTGCTGGTGCCGCTTCAATCGTTAAATGTCCATGTCAAAATAACGAATATGATTGAAATTGATAACATCAATACGTTGGCTTTGAAGATAGCCTGAAAGTGGCAAATCATCCGTCATCACAAGGTATGTGTCTCTTGAAATTTCGACGATGCCGGAATCGGTCAGTCCGAATTTCCGGAAACACTTGCCGTCGCACAGGTCTTTTGATGGTTTGGAATTTTCCTCGAGCAGCTTTATCTGTTCGGCAAATATTTTAAAATAGTGCGATTTGATTTTGCCCGACAATTGACCGGAAAGATTACTTATTTCGGTTAAAATATGGGGGGTGGTTATAACACGGTCGAAAAAGTTAATTATACGAGAGATTATGTCAAAATCTTCGATGGTATATTTCGTAGTTCTCTTGAAAGTCGAAATTGTATTATAGTCATAAAGCCCGATAAAATAAAGAAGCAGCAAATTCGAGTCCAGGAGCAACCCTTTATTGCGATATTTAGATAGAAGTTTGACGTGATAATCATCACTCATGTCAACTGCCTTATCTTCATGGAAACCACATCACCTGTATTCGATCTAACCTTTAATATCTTATATTCCTTGCTATAAATAGTCGGGGCCATCGCATGTTCCAGAAGAGACATACCATGTGGCTTAGGTGATAACGGTACACGGTATCCAAGTGTAATTAACCAGTAACTACTATCCTCAGACAACTCAACTTCCTCAAGTTGCAAATCAGAGTATTTTTTATCGTCATATATGAGATCGAAATATTCCATTGCTTTTACAATTGCTTCTTTTATGTTAACCATCTTTATTGCTCCTTATTAACTTGCCTGCGTTACGGAAAGTAATCAGTCGATTTTTTGTTATTTATATTATCGCCGTATTATGCTATTTTGTCAAGTATGTATAAAAAAAGATTGTTGTGGTATTGGCTGGCATATCTGGTTATTCAGGTAGGTATTACCGGCTGCGCGACTACAGAGACTCCCCGGAAGCGGCTGGTTACGCGGGGTGATCCGACGGTGGCGATAGTGAATAGTCGGGCTATTAAGCAAAGTGAATTGCTTAAAGTGCTACTGCCAGCGAAGGGCCGGAAGGTGCTGGATGAATTGGTGTTACTGGAGGTTGTCCGTCAGTACGGGGCTGAAAAGGGAATCATCGCTACCGCTGTTCAGATACAGGCCGAATTAGATCGGATATTGCGAGAGTTGGCGCCAGATAAAACCCGGCGGGAACAAACAGCACTGTTTAAATATATGCTGGAGAAACGTAATCTCTCTCAGGCAGAATTTGATGTAATAATCGAACGGCAATATTTGCTGGGCCGACTGGTCGATCCGAACGTAACGATTACCGATAAGCTGTATGCCGACGAATACGAGCGACAGTACGGCCGACAGGTTATCGTTCGGCAGTTGGTTACAGCCAGCTTCCGCAGTATCCTTGAGGTACGGCAGAAAATTGACGGAGACGCCGACTTTGCCCGGCTGGTAGAGCAGTATTCGCAGGATCAGCCTACGTTGGCACGCGGGGGAATGCTTGGCCCGTTCTCTCGTGCCGACGAGCATATTCCCGAACCGGTCCGCCAGGCGGCCTTCAAACTGAACACACCCGGCTGGCGAACTGAACCGTTCCGTTTTTACGACGACGGTAACAAGGAATGGTGGTGCCTGCTACAACTCGAAAAGAATTTTCCGGCGGATGCCGTGACGCTTGCCGAGGTACGCGGCGAACTGACCCGGATCATCCGTAGGCGCGTATTGAACCAGCGAATGTCAGAATTACAAAAAAAACTGAAACAACAAGCAACCGTAACAATACTCGAAAGAATTTTTAAGATTTAAGGATTTAAGATTTAAGGATTTGAAATCTAAAATCATAAAATCTAAAATCATAGAAATCCTGTTTTAATCTGCTCATGGGCCTGATAACTTATTCCAAGCTGGATCATGATTTCGACGGTGGTATTTATTTGTCGCCTTTGGGCGAGGTGCCGCCGCTCGACAGGATTGAGTCCGTAACATCTCTGCCGCAACCATCGGTCCAGTCCGACTGGCGGCCCATACCACCTGCTGAAATCGCCGGCAATGAAACACAAAAACTGGCTGTCCTTCACGCGATCGAGCAGGCAGGGCTACTCGTTCCCGATACGCGAGAGCCGCTGGCTGAACTGCTGCAAAAACTACAGCGACAGAATATCAGGATGGTCGTCGCCAACGCAACGCCAATCGAACCTTCCCTTAATACGCCGCTTGCCATCCTGCACTGCATGGGCGAACAGGTATTCGCGGGGCTTGCGATTCTCAGAAATTGGCTCGGCGCCGACCGGGCGGTTATGGCCTATCCGCATCATTTTACCATCGACCGTGGGATCGCCGATAAGTGGCGGGTTCGCTGTCTGCCGGTAAGTGATAAATATCCACAGGCCCGGCCCACTTCGATTCTGCGTACCCTGCGCAAACAGAGACACTTGTCCCGCTTTCGACGTCCGGAGCGTTCCGCTGTCGTTTTTGATATGCAATTGCTGCGTCAGGTTGAGAGACTCATACTCACCGCTTCCGGGCCGACGGAACGGATCGTAACCGTCAGCGGCGACGGCGTGGCACGGCCCAGTCACTTTATCGCGCCTGTGGGTCTGCCGCTGAAACAACTGCTCGAACGAGCGTCAATATATGATGATGCTCAATGTGTCATCGACGGTTCTTCTCTGGCAGGGGTCGCTGTCGATCCTGACAAAACCATCATCGGTCCCGTCAGCCAGTCATTCACGGTTATCCGTTATCTGTCCCGTCCGGCAGCTCAACCCTGTATCCGCTGCGGCTGGTGTATCGACGATTGCCCGGCCGGGATCAACCCGGTCCGACTGCTGCGATTATATGAAAAAAGTAAATATGAACTCGCCGTCCGGAATGGCTTGCATAAATGCGTTGAGTGCGGAATCTGTTCCTATATCTGCCCTTCACATCTGCCGATTATGAATGCCATCAGGATGATGAAAAGTAAAGAGTGAAGATTATTTTAGATTTAAGGATTTAAGATTTAAGGATTTGAAATCTAAAATCATAAAATCTGCTTGTTATGAGTAAAAGCACCGAACAATACAGTTTGCCGCTGCCGCCGTTTCGGCCTTCTCCGGAATCGGCTCGGCGGATAATGCGCACTCAACTGGCCGTGCTGACACTGCCGGCTTTGGCGGCAGCAATACTGTTCGGCCTGGGCGCACTCAAATTGATTTTGACAGCGGCCCTGACCGCGATGCTGATCGAACTTATTGTCGGTAGAATCAAACGTGAAAATATACCCGGCAATATCACTCACTCCGTTATGATGGGTGTGCTGTTGGCGTTCACACTGCCGGGCGAGTGTCCGTGGTATATCGCGATGACTGGCTCGGCCGTAGCTGTTCTGATGGGCAAACGGTGTTTCGGCGGACTCGGCCGTTACCGTTGGCATCCTGCACTCGTCGGACGGTTAGTGGTACAGCTTTTGTTCAACGAACAGATTGCCGCCTCGGTAACACCTTTACAAGCACTATGTAACTGGGGCGATCTACGATTCGTCGGATCCGTCCCGCAGTTGGGTATTTACCTCTATGACAAGCTCCCATCACTTCAGCAGTGTCAGTGGTCGGCCGTACCCGGCGGCCTTGGCGAATCCTGCCGAGTGCTGTTAATACTGATCGGTCTGTATTTTATTTACCGTGGCTATCTGCACTGGCAGTTACCGTTGATGTTTATCGTTTCGACCTATGCCGCCGCGGCCTTTTTCCCGATCATCGTTGAGCAGCCGGGCCTGCCCGACCGTCTGATTTATTTTCCGCTGCTCGCCGAGAGTTTATCCATCGGTTTTACCTATATCAACTATCACCTTTTCACCGGCGGCCTTATCCTGACCGCCTGTATTATGACCGCCGATATGACCAGTCGTCCTCTGACTGTCCGCGGACAGATATATTTCGCCATCGGCGCCGGACTGCTTACTGTCGCTGTGCGTCTGTACTGTCCGGCGGTACTGAGCGCATACCTGACACCCATCTCCGCATACATTGCCTTGTTTGTTATGAACACTCTTGTCAGGATTTTTAGGATTTAAGGATTTTATGATTTTAGATTTCAAATCCTTAAATCTTAAATCCTTAAATCTAAAATAATCTTCACTCTCTACTATTTCAACTCTGACACGAGCCGTAGGGTGCTGTCGGACTGGTTCTGCTGGGCTACGTCGATGTCAAGGCCAGCGGTATGAGCGTTGAATACATCGCAGCCGCCGCCAATGCCAAGCCTAAGCCACTACCCGACCGGTTGCGCGTGCGGGGCACGTTCGTGTTTCCTGAGATGATGCGCCCTGTGCTCTGCTGGAGTGATGGGAGCTTGTCATAGAGGTAAATACCCAACTGCGGGACGGATCCGACGAATCGTAGATCGCCCCAGTTACAT
>Ga0255375_10212_pt1 | contig 10552 bp, 10 predicted proteins | sample ANMaggSeSYBR01H3_FD_182090 | JGI IMG/M metagenome (GOLD analysis project Ga0255375, IMG submission 182090) | Sediment cell enrichment communities from methane seep in Santa Monica Basin, California, United Staets - ANME aggregate JGI... | ecosystem: Environmental > Aquatic > Marine > Cold seeps >... | reverse complement strand
TATTAAAGGGGCCATTAATTCTTGGGTAACGGGCGGGATTGGTGGTGGGGTCCTTTCAAATGCCTAAAGGGGCAGGGTTTTTACCCTGGCTGTGAAGGAAGAGTACAGGAGTATGGGGGTAGGTACGCAGTTAATGGATAAGATATGTGAAACCCTAAAAAGCAATGGGTCAGATGAGGCCACCCTGGAGGTCAGGATAAGCAATATCCCTGCCCAGCATTTCTATATGAAACGAGGATTTGTACCTGCATGGGTGGAGCGGGGATACTACACTGACGGCGAGGATGCGCTGATCATGAAAAAAGAACTTTAACAGGTCGTATGGTAATCAGATATGTCCTGTCCTGAGAATGTATATTACAAGCCCCATCCCCAATATACCGGTAACCAAAAAACCAATGAGACCAAGCGCAGGTATTCCCCATATATGGGGTTCTATGCCTGTGTGGATAATAAGTGCCGAGCCTATTATTAAAGCCGACAGGATCATGCTGAACGACAACCGGTTACTGCCCACATCCAATCCGGTAATTATCCTGTTCAGCCCATGATGCTCAAATTGTATAGTTATGTACCCTTTTTCTGCGTAATCGAGGATATGCGAGATCTGTCTCGGCATCTTGTGCATATAACGCATCACGTTTGAAGCATCTTTCACGGTATTTTTAAAAATAATGTCGGGACGCATGCGTTTTTTTATCAGCCTTTTAGCATAAGGTTCAATAAGTACACTGATATTGAAATCCGGCACCATCTGCATCCCGAACCCCCCGATGGTTATAAGCCCCTTTGAAAGCAGGGCAATGTTTGAAGGCACCATTGCCTGATGTCGCCGTAAAAGTGCCATTATTTCACCTATTGCTACACCGCAGTCGAGCTGTTTCAGTGACCTGCCGTAATATTTATCAAGCAGGTCAAGCAGGTCCAGTTTCAATGCAGGTATATTTACATTTTCTGATGTAATACCAAAGTCATAACTGATCTCGATAAACCGGTCAATATCATACTCGGTCATTGCAATAAGCACATCTACAAGCGCATTCTTGATATCATCTGTGATATGCCCGACCATTCCGAAATCAAGTAATGCAATGCGTCCATCTTCCATTATTAGCACGTTACCCGGATGGATGTCAGCATGAAATAACCCGTCTTCGAATACCTGTTTTAAGAATGCCTTTGCACCTGTATTGGCAATACTTTCCCTATCATACCCCATGGCATCAATAGCATCAAAATCGGTTGCCTTGACGCCTTTGATATACTCAAGTGTCAACACATGCTCGCCTGTACGGTCCCAATATACTTTCGGGATATAGACGTGAGGGTCGTCCCTGAAATTATGAAAGAAGCGTTCTGTGTTTTGCGCTTCCAGATTGTAATCCAGTTCCCTGAGGATCGACCTTGAGAACTCATCGACCAGTTGTGTCGGCCGGTACAATTTTGCATTTTGTACATGTTCCTCGACAAACCCTGCAAAACTGTACATGAGATCAAGATCACCATCAATAACTTTTTTAATATCCGGACGCTGGACTTTCACAATAACATCGGTATTATCATGGAGCCGGGCCCTGTGTACCTGACCAATGGACGCAGCGGCAATGGGCTGGGTATCAAAGGACATGAACAGGTCTTCAATGGATGCGCCCAGGTCTTGTCGTATCATATTTTCTACATCAGTAAAATCAAATGGAGCAACAGTATCCTGTAATTTTTCAAATTCCTTTGTGTACTCGATTGGGATCAGGTCAGGTCTCATGCTCAATATCTGTCCCAGTTTTACATAGGTGGGTCCAAGTTCTTCAAGGACGCAGCGTGCCCTTTCAGGTCCACTCAATTCCCCTTTATATCTCTGTGCCTTCATCCTTGAGCGTATAGACTGAAGCGGCTTGAGTCCTAACTGGTTTACAATGTGGTCGAACTCATAGTTCAGGAGAGTATCCACTATCCTGGTGTATCTTTTAGCCACTTCATATCTACGAAATCTTATGAACCGCACTGCAACCAGCCCCTTGTTAATTAATAAATAATTTATTATTTAATAAACAATTTGTTTGTACATCTATAAATCTACCCAGGCGACCTGCGACGACCTGTGATCACCCGGCATAAGCACGACAAGCAACAGGGCAGACAAAGCCGCTGCTGCACCGCCATAGATAAATGGAGCAGAAGGGCCGAGAATATCCCACAGGAGACCGGCAGTGATACTGGCGAAGAGCATCATGAACCCTGAAGCGGCATGGTATAGCCCCAGGGCAGTTGCTCTTTTTTCTGATGGGACTAAATCCACAACATAGGCTTTTCCAATGCCTTCTGTAAGTGCTTCGTACAGACCATAGATTATGAAAAGCAGCCAGATGTAGATACTTTGCTGTACCCATGCAAATCCAAAGTACACAATCCCGAAGACTATAAAACCGGCACTCATTATATTCCGCCGCCCCCATCGGTCTGAAAGTGTGCCCAGCGGAAATGCGCCCAGTGAAGATACAATGTTGAACAGGACATAACTTAATATTACCATGTAGAAGGAAAAACCAAGATTTTCTGCCCGCAGGATCAAAAACACATTGCTTGAGTTACCAAGTGCGAAAATAGCTGTTATTAAGAGGAATACTTTATAGTCCCTGCCAAAATCAGATACCTTGAACGATATCCGTTCAGTTACCGGACGCTTGCGTTCTGATACAAAAAAGGTGACCAGCAGGATGCTGAGCAGTCCGGGTATGAAAGCTGCAAGGAATACCAGCCGGTAGTTCTCGCCTGATAGGTAGAGTATCCCAAGTGCGATGAGAGGGCCTGCAACAGCACCTATGGTATCCATTGACCTGTGCAGTCCGAATGACCGGCCCCTGTGTGCGGCATCAGAGGAATCTGCTATCAATGCATCCCTGGCCGGGGTGCGCAGTCCTTTGCCTGTCCGGTCCATGAGCCTGGCGACCAGGACGAGGGGCCAGCCGTATGCCAGTGCCATAAGGGGTTTTGAGATGGCTGAGATGCTGTATCCGGCGACTACGAATGGTTTGCGCTTTGTGGTCTTATCCGAATACCAGCCGGATATCACTTTCAGGATACTGGCTGTACTTTCGGCGGCTCCTTCGATAAGCCCGACCAGTGCCATGGGTGCACCCAGTACCAGGGTTAGGAAGAGGGGGACTATGGGGTAGAGCATCTCGCTGGCAATGTCTGTGAACAGGCTGACCAGGCCAAGGACGAATACGTTCTTCTTGATGCCCGGTATCAGGAAATCTGGTTCTTTTTCCGGCGGTACTTTTATTGCAGTTATGATTTGTTCCCCATTTTTTAGTTAATGTTGCGAATGTATTCTATGATAAATTCTTCCATAGTTATTTGAAGTAATGTATCAGGTATTTCTTTTTAGCATGGTGTGGGGAAAATAGAATATAGAGCTGTTTTCAGCCATATATGTCACGAACCACGGATTTCCACTTAGCTAAGTCCAGGGGTATCAACGAGAGAGAGGATGTGTAAGTTTTTTGTTAGTGTTATTTAACCATAAAAACGTTATTTTATGTTATATTAGAATATACTACATGCCCAGAATGATTATTTGAGGGATTTGACTTTGAAAATAATCGGAGGACCCGCATCTCAACTTTTAGCAAGCAGAGTGGCAGCAGAACTGAATTGCGAACTTGCGCTGTGTAAGTTCAAGACATTCCCGGATGACGAAAAGTATATCCGCATCATAGACGACATCGGCCCGGAAGCTGTCATAGTCCAGAGCACAACAACCGATTCGGATCTAATAATACTGCTGCAGCTTATTGATGCATGTAGTTCTGCCGATTGCATACATGTTGTGATCCCCTATATGGGCTATGCCAGGCAGGACAAGATATTCAACCAGGGCGAAGCTCTCAGTGCCAGGGCCGTGGCCCGTACTATTGAAGCCGATAATGTGATCACTGTGAATATACACGAGAATTCTATACTCAACTACTTCAGGTGCAATTCCGTTAATGTCAATGCCGCACCCTTGATGGGACGATTTGTCAGTGCTATGGATCTGCACAATCCAGTGATATTAGCTCCCGATAAAGGTGCAAAAGAACTGGCAGCTTCGGCTGCAAAGGAGATGGGGATCGAATATGATCACCTGGAAAAGAAACGGATAAGTGGCGACACTGTGGAAGTAAGCCCAAAGAACCTTGATGCCAGGGGCAGGGATGTGGTGATACTGGATGATATAATATCCACAGGCGGTACTATGGCAGAGGCGGTGCGTATGCTCAGGGAACAGGGTGCATCCGATGTATATGTTGCCTGCATCCACCCGGTACTGGCTGGCAGTGCCGTAAACAAACTATATTATTCCGGCGTAAAGGACCTGATCGCCACTGATACAATTGAAAGAGCAGTTAGCAAGGTCACGGTTGCGCCCATGGTCGCACAGGCCCTTAAGGAATTATGATTCTATGGGCTCCCAAAAAAAGATGAACCTTATGGCTCCTGCCGAATCCACGGCCACGGCTGTTAATGTAATAGAAGCAGGTGCTGATGAGATTTACCTGGGCCTGGAGACACCTGGACTTGTGAACCTGAACCTTTCAGGCAGGGGCAGGAGCTGCAACGCAAAAGACCAGGCCGAGTTAGTGGATATTGTAACGTATGCCCATGACAGGGGCGTGCTTGTGGATTATACTGTCAATACCCCATTTATGGCTGATACACTTGAGGAGATGTATATAGAGCACGTGATGCGGGGCGTGGATGCCGGGGTGGATGCACTGATCGTGGGCGAGTTCGGTGCCCTGGCATTGGTCCAAGAAATGGATCTGGGAATTCCGATACATGCCAGTGTGCTGCTTAATAATTTCAACAGGGGGCAGTTAGAGATGCTTAAGGGCATGGGGGTCGCCAAAGTAGTCCTCCCGTTCAAGATAACCATAGACGAGATACGCCAGCTATCTGGCCTGGGAATTGAGCTTGAATTGTTCGGCCAGTTCGGGTGTTCCAATATTAACGGCACCTGCCACCTGATCCATAATGCTGATGAAAGTATCAGCCTGGGACTGCCGTGCAGGGCGAATTACAGGGTATCAGAGGACGGCAGGCTACACAATATCTTGGATGCTGGGACGGACTGCTCGCTGTGCAGTATAGGGGATTTGATGGATGCAGGTGTATCTGCCCTGAAAGTAGTTGGCAGGTGCATGAACCCTGAGATGATACGAACCATAATCCAGACCTACCGCAATGCTATCGATATGGTCCTGGACGGTGCTGTGCCGGGCGAGATAAAGGCATGGGTACTGGAGGAGATACCTTTCTGGATGATGCTGTGCGACCAGGACAGATGCAAGTACTTAAAGACGCCCATCAATGATTCATATATTTAGAGGTTAACGCGTGATAGAGATACGGACTGCTGATATGGCAAAGATCGGGCTGGTTCTTGAGCTCTCAAGTGAGTTCGGGTTGAATGTGGGTATTGGAAGCGAGTGCTGTGTCCATAAGTTGCCCAGTCCTGGGGAGGTGGCGGAGATTGCTTCACAGGTGGATGACCTGGCAGTGGTCACGCCCATCACACCGCAGAAACATTATGACAGGGTGCTGGACTTTATCAGGGGGCTGCCGCATGGTGTAAGGCTGGTGGTCAATGATGTGGGCGTGCTGTACTCTTTGGAGCGGGATGGTATGCTGGATGGTTTTAGTGCTGTGGTGGCAGGGCGGGGTATTGTGCATACGTCTGAGGCATGTCCGTGGGTGGACCATTTGCTGCGGGATGAATCGGAAGAAGTGAAGGATGCTTTTTTGCAGACCAATCTTAACTACAGCAGGACTCTGGGTTTTTTCAGGGATATGGGTGTTACGGCTCTTGAGACCGACCTGGAATTGAGGACGGTTGAGGCTGCGCTTAGGACGGGACTGCCTGTGGCCGGTCATGCTGAATTTATTGCTGTGTCGTATGCCCGTTCCTGTCATACTGCCAGGTTCTTTGGTGAAGTGCCTCCCGCTTGTAGGGAAAGGTGTAATGGTCCTATGGAACTGGAACTGGTGGATATGTTCGACCTGTCTGGCTCGCCACCGGGGTTTGCACAGCCAAGTCCTGAGATGCTTGGGATTTTTCCTAAACTGTACTTGCTGGGTGCTACTATATTTATGAAGAAGGATGTGCATGATGTCCAGGGTATGGAGAGGGTAATTATAAATGGGGATATGTATGACCCTGCAAACTTAAGGGGTGTTGTGATGGCTTTTGATGAGGGTATGGGATAAGTCGGGCTGACTAATCTTGTGCCTTTGTAATATACTTTTAAATGTGCCTGTTGTTGGGTTTTGATTTCTCTTTTTCTTAGTTTCTATCCAGAACTACCCATAATCGGAAGTACAATAAGTTCATTCACCCTTTTTCCTGAAAAACAGCCACTGCTCCTTGTCACCCCTTGGTTTGGTCCTGATAAGACAGTACACGCCTGATAGCCGCTGCCCATCCACCCTGAAGATTATCTTTCCTTTTTCATCATCCACTTCCAACGGCTCGAATGTGCCCCGGTCCCACATCTTAACAGTCCCGGCCCCGTAATGCCCTTTTGGAATTTCACCTTCGAAGTCGGCATATTCCAGGGAGTGGTCCTTGGTTGGTATGGCCAGCCTTTTCACACCCGGCTCGGTTGGTGGTTCCTTTGGCACTGCCCAGCTCCTGAGTACACCCCCAATCTGTAACCGCAGGTCCCAGTGTAACTTTTTAGAATCATGTTCCTGGATAACAAAGACACTTTTGCCTGACGATTTACCGGAACCTACAGGTTCAGTTATCCCTGAAGAATGACGTTCATTCCTGTTTTGTTCAGGTTTCATTGTACTCCCATCCGCGGGCATAGATGTTGAAGCATACATATACCATGTTCAGGTTTGCGGGCACTGCATACTGCACGTCCATGCAGTATGAGCCTGTATGACAAGTCGCTCCACTCCTCCTTCGGGGCCAGCTTCATCAGGTCCTGCTCGATCTTAGCCGGGTCAGTATATCGGGTCAGCCCCAGCCTGAAGGACAGCCGCTTCACATGGGTATCCACTGCAATCCCTTCAGTAATGTTATAGGCACTGGACAGTACGACATTTGCAGTCTTACGGCCCACACCTGGCAAGGTAATCAGTTCTTCCATAGTATCAGGGACATTACCGCTGAATTTTTTAAGGATTGCAATACTACTGTTCTTGATATTCTTTGCTTTCTGTCTGTAAAAACCTGTAGACCTGATATCCTGTTCCAGTTCCTGCAGGTCAGCTTCAGCAAATTCATTAATCTCTTTATATTTCCTGAAGAGTTCTTCAGTTACCATATTAACCCTAACATCAGTACACTGGGCCGAAAGGATAGTGGCTACAAGCATCTGGTGTGGTGTTTCATACCTGAGTGCGGTCCTTGAAATTGGATACTCATCCTTAAGCAGCCTGATCATCTCAAGCATCTGCCCGGCCGGTTTCATGAAAAAATAAAGGAGATATGAATAGATAATAGTTGTGATTCCAGATCTGGTTCCGGTTGTGATTCACTTAGTTATTCTACAGCAATTCCCGGTCTCTTATTTTGTTTTCATCCAAGCTGTCTGAAATTATACCGCCGCTCGTCTTTGATTTTCTTTGTGATGTAGCGAGTAGAAGCATGCAATACCATAAAATGTTTACGAAATGGTAAGTAAACAAACCTTCGCTTGCATGCGTTTACAACCATAACGGGAATTGCTGGTTATTCTATCCTGGCAAGGTAGCGTTCTGCTGAGACCGCAGCCAGGGCACCATCACCAACTGCCGTAGCTACCTGGCGCAGTAATGTGGTCCGGCAATCACCTGCAGCAAATATACCTGGTACTGAAGTGGACAGGTCAGGACCGGTAATAAGAAAACCGTTCCCATCTTTGTCGGCTTCGACAAAATCCGTTCCAGGTTCCACACCCACATACATAAACACGCCCCCAACCTGTATCTCTTTGATCTCATCAGTTAGCTTGTTCCTGACTATTACCTTTTCAACAGTATCCGTACCTTCGATCGACTGCAGGTTGGAGTTCCAGACAAACTCTATTTTCGGGTTCTTAAAAGCCCTTTCCTGGTTGATCTTTTCGGCTCTCAGTTCATCCCTGCGGTGGATGACATATACCTTGTTGACCATTTTGGTAAGGAAGATGGCTTCAACAATGGCACTGTCGCCGCCGCCTACCAGCGCCACATCCTTGCCTGTAAAGAAAAAACCATCACACGTAGCGCAGGTAGATACGCCCCTGCCAGTGAATTCGTCTTCGCCAGGCACACCCAGTTTCTTTGGCCTGGTACCTGTGGCAACAATTACGGATCTGGTCTCGAACTCATCATCAGAGGTCACGACTGTCTTGACGTCGCCTCCGTCCTTGATCTGCCTGACATCGGTAAACTTTATTTCAAGGTCGAACTTCTTAGCATGTTCTTCCATCTTTTCCATCAGTTCCATGCCGCTAACCTCGGGAAAACCCGGGTAGTTCTCAAGCATATGGGTCTTGATGATCTGCCCGCCCACCCCCAATTTCTCTATAAGCAGGGCATTCATCATTGCACGTTTGGCATATATGCCTGCTGAAAGTCCGGCAGGACCGCCGCCGATTATGATTACATCATATACCATTGTTAACCATCCATTATTATTTATCCTGGAATAATACTGAGTAGTCTATATTCCCTTTTCCATTCATTATACTTTTGTCAGGACTTTGCTGTCAAATCTTTTGGTGGTGAGGTTTATTTTACAGTTTCATTCTATGTGTTTGATTTGTAATTCATTTTATAGTCTGCTGCATAAAGACAAGATGTCTTTCGGAATATCGATACCAATTAAGCAATAAAGCAGTATCTCCGAACGAGACCGTTACATTACATGTTGGTATTATCAAACTAACCGCAGACAAACGCCGATAAACGCGGATATGCTGCCTGAAAATCTGTGTTCATCTGTGGTTTAATTAAATTCACCAACACGAATTGTACGGTCTCAAAATAGGCATAACTATAAGCCAATGACAAACATTAAGGAAGTCCAACAACTTTTAAGCGTAAATTAATCTTAACTTTCATACAGTTGTGCTAATAGCTCTTAATTGTTTTTAATAACTTAACGAAGTGGACAAAAAAAAGCAATTAAGCAGCTTTTTTTTGAAAAAATATGGAAAGTTTAAATATGGACAAATTTAAAAATCTTGGCATTAGTGTGCCCCTTCTAAAATCTATAAAATATGAGCATTTCGATAATCCTACAGAGATACAGGAAAAAACAATCCCGTTAATCCTTGCAGGTAAAGATATTATAGCCGGATCAGCCACAGGTTCTGGAAAGACCCTGGCATTTGCTTGTGGCATATTACAGAATGCTGAAAAAGGAAAAGGTATACAGGCTTTGATCCTGACTCCCACCCGGGAATTGGCAGAGCAGGTTGCAGGTGCTTTAACGAAATTCTCAATGTTCAGCCCTTTAAAAATTATGGCAATATATGGTGGTGTGGGGATCAGCCAGCAGATCAGGGGCTTAAAGACTGCTGATGTTGTGGTAGGAACACCGGGCAGGATACTTGATCACATCAATAGAAAGACAATTAAATTCGATAAGGTAGAAACACTGGTCCTTGATGAAGCCGACCGGATGTTAGATATGGGATTTAAGGAGGATGTAGTTCAAATTGTAAATAAATGTTCAGTAGACCGACAGACCCTTTTATTCTCTGCAACGATCTCAAAAGATATTGCCAAACTTGGCAGGAAATATATGGATGAACCGATCCATGTACAAGTTGAGTCTTATATCGATGCAACACTATTGGACCAGATTTATTATAGAGTTCAGGATAATATGAAATTTTCTTTGCTCTTGCATCTACTGAAGAATGAAAACTCAGAATTGATAATGGTTTTCTGTAATACAAAAAGATATACTGATACGATCGCCAAAAACCTGAAATCTTCAGGCGTGAAAGCCCGGGCAATTCATGGTGGATTAACCCAGAACCAGCGGAACAATGTTATGAAGCAATTCCATGAAGGGAGGGCTGATGTTCTTGTATGCACAGATGTAGCTGCGAGAGGGCTCGATATTAATGGTGTTTCTCATGTTTACAATTACGATATTCCCAGGGAGAGCAAACAGTATATCCACAGGATCGGAAGAACTGCAAGAGCTGGAAAAGAAGGCAAGGCAATAAATATCGTTTCCAGGAAGGACAATGATAATTTTAAAAATGTATTGAAATTTAATGATGTCGTGATAAGGAAAGAAAAGCTGCCTGCTCTGGAAAAAGCTGAAATGAAAAGGTCGGTGCAAGTTGGATCTAAGCATAACAATAAACGCATCTCCAGAAAGAGTCCTAATTCGAACAGGCACAAGAATCGATAGTTTTTTATATGAGCTAATGGCATTTTGGCGAAAATGCCTCATTTTTTAATTGTATATAAAGTATATATTTCCATGGCAACAATTCAAAAATTATTAATCAAATCGAGTATACATTGATTTAGTGCAAAGCGACATCCTTTCATACGGACCTTCTTACAACTATAA
>Ga0255375_10213_pt1 | contig 10591 bp, 7 predicted proteins | sample ANMaggSeSYBR01H3_FD_182090 | JGI IMG/M metagenome (GOLD analysis project Ga0255375, IMG submission 182090) | Sediment cell enrichment communities from methane seep in Santa Monica Basin, California, United Staets - ANME aggregate JGI... | ecosystem: Environmental > Aquatic > Marine > Cold seeps >... | reverse complement strand
ATTGCAAACCACAGGCAAAGGTGGCATCTTGAACACCTGGCTGTGGGAGCACATCACAGCGGGCAACTGCCTGCCTGGAAGCTGGTAATAGAAACGCTCATGACTAAGGGGCTTCTTGATGCTGTATTTGCAACATCTACCGTGGCGGCCGGAGTTAACTTTCCTGCCAGAACAGTAGTATTTCTTAATTCGGACAGGTTTAACGGTGTGGAATTTCTGCCCTTAAGTTCCACAGAATTTCATCAGATGACAGGAAGGGCAGGCAGACGAGGAATGGACAACATAGGATTTACCGTTGCAATCCCAGGCAGATTCATGGATTTAAGGCTGGCTGCAAGGCTTGTAACTTCGATGCCTTCTGATGTTATAAGTCAGATAAAAAGCAATTTTTCAATGGTACTTAACCTGCTGTTGTCCCACACACCAGGTCAGATAGAAGATTTACTCGAAAAATCTTTTGCAACATATCAGCTTACAAAGGGGAAGGTGGAACCATGCTTCGCTGAAGCTACGCAGGGCAGGGGGCAGAAGGGGAAAGAAAGGCAGGCACAGAGGCAGAAGGGCTTGTCCTGCGTAGCCGTAGGCGAAGCAGGAAGAAGGAAGGAAAATGCGAGTTTTCAGAAGATAGCAGCGGATGATAGTAAAATTCTGTGGCAGGATTTTCTACGGCATCTTGATTTTCTTAAAGAAAAAAAATACGTGAACAGCGACGACAGGTTGACGGATGATGGAATCTGGGCATCCCAGCTCAGGGTTGACCAGCCGCTTTTGATAGGCGAAGGTTTCAGGCTGAGAATATTCCCTGAATCTGATCCTGCCCTGCTTGCAGCAATTATTGCGTCATTAGTGGATGAGCGTGATGCAGATGATAATATTGATAAAAAGTTTTTTCCCAAAAGGCTTTTGACATCTTTCCTTAATGTAAAAAAAAGGCTCAGACCCTTTTCAAAGGAAATGGTATCCCGCGGGTTTGAAGTAAGACAACTTTATTTAAGACCGGCTGTTGCAATGTACGTCTGGGCAACAGGCCAGTCATGGGAAAAAGTAGTATCTGTTTCGGATTTAGAAGAAGGAACCCTTGCCATGCTGGTTCTGCGCACTGCGGATAATTTAAGGCATATCAGAGCCCTGGCCGGTGTATTCCCTGAAGCTTCGAAAACCGCAGGAACTGCTATTGAGTTAATCCTGAGGAAACCGGTGGTAACGGAGTGAGCGCTTCGCTTGAAGAGCACTACGTTTGAAGAGCGCTCCGCTTTAGGCATTAAATCCGCCTAAATCCGCCACAGGCGGATGCTCCTCAAAGGCCGCTATGCCGCTCCTCAAGTCCCGAAGGGACGCTCCTCATTTCCCATCCAAAACTTCTCTTATCTTAACAGACAGCTCTGTCAGTTTAAAAGGTTTTTGAATAAATCCGTTGCATCCGCGCTCAAGTATTTCAGTTGCCTGCCCGCTTATGCTGTATCCACTGGAAAGAAGAACCTTTATTTCAGGGTCGATTTTTTTTAAATTGTCATAAAACTCTTTGCCACTCATACCGGGAATTATCATATCCATAATAACCATGTTGATCTTCTCTTGGTTATTTTTGTATATTTTAATAGCTCCTTTTCCACTCCTTGCAATCATGGTCTTGTAGCCTAAAGCTTTCAGAATATCCTTATTTACTTCAATGATCATCTCTTCATCGTCAACAAGGAGAATTGTTTCTGTACCCTTTAAAATTTTTCGGGTTAATCTTTTTTCCTGTATGACTTTTTTATCGGATGCCGGCAGATATATATTGAAAGTAGCCCCTTTATATTTTTCACTGTAAACATCAATAAGACCGCCATGATTCTTTACCACCTCGGAAGCGGAAGCCAGTCCCAAGCCTGTGCCCCTGCCTTTTTCTTTGGTAGTAAAAAACGGGTCAAATATTTTATCCTGGATTTCCTTATCTATACCTGTCCCTGTGTCAACTATAGACACCTTCACATATTCCCCATGTTTTAACTTCAAATTCCCGGCAGAACCTTCATCAATTACAACATTTTCTGACAGCAAATGGAGGTCTCCGCCTTCGGGCATGGCATGCAAAGAGTTGACATAAAAGTTTAAAAACACCATTTCCATCTGTCCTTGATCTACTTCAACCGTCCATATTTTATTTAAAAAATTTGTATGAATTTTTATTTCTTTTTTAGCCCGGCCAAACATGCTGGAAGTTCTTTTAATAAGCTCATTTAGATCCGTGGCCCTGACTTCATGTCCACCACTCCTGGCAAAGCCCAAAAGCTGCCTGGTAAGAGAACTGCCGTTTTCAACATATCGCTCTATGCTTTTTATTTTTTTATAATGTGGATGACTTTCATCGATATCGAAAAGCATTAAAGAAGCATTACCCTGCATACCCATGAGAACATTGTTAAAATCATGGGCGATACCTCCTGATAGGCTGCCGATGGCTTCCAGTTTCTGTGAATGCTGGAGTTGTTTTTCCAGCTTTTTCTTTTCTCTTTCTGCTTTAAAAATCTCGGTAACATCGCGAACAACCTCCCTGAATCCAGTCGGCTGACTTTTATCGTCTTTAATCAGATATACGGAAAATTCAATGGCACTTGTGGCTCCGTCCTTTCTGATAATCTCAAAATCTTTTACCTGTGCCGGCTCGCCGGTCCGGCGCACTTCATTCGTGATTTCATTAAGTCTTTTTGAGTTTTCGGAATTTGTATATTCCCTGTTATTCATGCACATAAGTTCTTCACTAGAGTATCCCAGAATTTTGCAAATGGAATTATTAAAAAAAGTAAAGTTTCCTGCAAGATCTGTTTCTAAAAATCCTTCTTCAATATTTTCAATGATGGTTCTATATTTTTCGTCCTGCTGTCGCATCGCTATATCAGCTTCTCTGCGACGATTAACGTTGTACTGTATATGGGAACCGAAAATAAGAAACATGCATAAAACAAGAACGCGGGTTAAAGTCTCAAACATGTCCTCGCCGAGAAGATGATGAATAATATTTGCTTCAGGAGATAAGAAAAAGAACATAAAGGATTCCAGAATCCAGTAAATAGCGGCAATCCCGATTCCGGTTAAAACTATCGAATCTAAAAAACCTGTACGTTTTATGATTTTACCTTTCATTCCGCCCTACCTTTTAAACCTAAGCTGGAGAATCCGAGCACTCCATTTGAAAAGTTAAAGGCAGAAGGCACAAAGGCAGAAGTAAAAAACAAAGCAAGCAATTGACCTTTGTACCTTTTTGCCTTCCTTTTTCTCTTAAAAAATAAAAAAGGGGTTAACCCACAGCAAGTGGAGTAACCCCTTTTATTTTCATGGTGCCGGAGGAGAGACTCGAACTCTCATGGACTTGCGCCCGGAGGATTTTGAGTCCTCTGCGTCTACCAGTTTCACCACTCCGGCTTTGGGTTCGTTTTATATTAAAACAGGCTGGGGTTGTCAATAGCATTAAAAATATCCTTTTGCGACAATTCACCTTGCCTTAAGGTCAGCGGCGTCTCACCTGTTACATCAACAACAGTTGAACCGATACCCCCCTTTAGCGGTCCTGCATCGAGTATAAGATCAACACTATCCACAATTTTTTCATCAAGGTCATTAACTTGAAAACACCCGGCACTTCCGGAAAGATTGGCGCTTGTTCCGGTAATCGGGCCGTCTGCAGCTTTAACCAGCTTGTACGTAATATTATGTCCCGGCAGGCGGATACCGATTTTATTTGTTCCGGCTGTAAGATTGGCAGAAAGTGCTTCCTTTGCTTGAAACACAATTGAAACCATGCCTGGCCAGAATCTTTCCATGATAGCTGTTGCGGCAGGAGGAACAAGTGCCGTAAGTCTATCCAGTTCATCTTTATCTTTAATCAGAACCAAAATCGGCTTGTTGGCAGGCCGCTGTTTAATGTTAAATATCTTGTTTACCGCCTTGGCGTTAAAAGCGTCTGCTCCCAGACCATAAAGACTTCTTGTTGGGAATACAACAACTCCTCCATTCCTGATTATACAGGCGGCTTCAACAATTATCTCAGTCTCCGGATTGGCGCAATTTATCTTCCTTACTTTATCTGATGCCTTCAATTTTTTTTGCTTTCTTTTCAACCTGCAATGCCATTTCAGATTTAAATTCCTCCAGCTTCCGGGTAAGTTCAGGATTAGAAATACCAAGTATCTGTGTTGCAAGAATTCCTGCATTTCTCGCACCCGGTTTTCCTATTGCAACGGTTGCCACCGGAATACCGGGAGGCATTTGTACAGTAGAAAGAAGGGAATCAAATCCTTGCAGGCATGAAGAATCTATCGGAACGCCGATTACCGGCAAAGATGTATGGGCTGCTATAACTCCGGCAAGATGGGCTGCATGCCCTGCACCGGCAATAATTACCTTTATCCCGCGATCCCTGGCAGAAGACGCAAATTCAGCAGCTCTTTTTGGACTTCTGTGAGCAGAAGCAACTGTCATTTCAAAAGAAATATCAAATTTTTTTAATACAGCCGTGGTTTCCTCCATAACTCCTAAGTCTGAATCACTGCCCATTACAATTCCCACTTCCAGAGATTGCCCAGGCTGTTTTGTATCTTTTCCTGTTTCCAAAAAATGCCTCCTTTATCAGCTGGTAGTTCATAGCTGATAGTTAAATGATTAAAATCCTTTTTGCTATGGAGCTGCGAGCTATGAGCTGTGAGCTGTTTCTGCCAAGCGCTCCAGCAAAATCTGCTTTTTCTCATCAAGCTTCTTTCTGCTAATGGCCGCCCCTTTGATGCCGCCGTTTAATGCTATTTCAGAAAGAAAACACTCTCCGCTTTTTAAAATGTGGAGGTCAATATGGGCAAAAGGAAATTTGCCACGATCCATAACGCTGCGACAAAACTCTTCTTTATCTTTATCCAGTACATACGAACTGCTCGTCCCGCCGGAGGAAATATTCATCCTGAAATTGTGTGGATTATGCCTTTCATATGCCTCAACATAGTCTCCAACAATAATTATGCGGACATCAGTAAAATTTTCTAAAAAAGGCTGAAGAACAAAAGGAAAAGAAGATTCTAAAAGGGCTATGTGGCTGTACAAGGACTCGATAGTCTCCCATCTGCGTATACCGTAGCCACAGTGCATGTGATTCTCCTTGGTAACAACCGGACCGACACCATGCCTGTTGTATAGATTTATAGCATCAACCAGCTCAACCCGTCGTGTGATTGCCTGTGTGTGGGGTAGCATCAGATTCCTGAAAACCAGAGCCTGCATAACTTTAGAACTGTTTATAACCTGTGAAAGAGGTGATGGAAAACAGTGCACCCCCCGTTCCAGAAGATCAATCAGCATCGATTGTTTCAGATGCTTTGATACTAACACACCGATAAAGATATCTCCGGGACCGAGCTTATGATATAGCTCTTTTAATTTCCTGTTTCCACTGATAATCATATAATCTACCGGTTTTTCCCTTCAATGCCCAGTTCTATTAACCTGTCGAGCAGTTGGCTAAAATTTAATCCGGAGGCCTCTGCAGCCTGGGGTAAAAGGCTTGTGGGGGTCATGCCCGGGATTGTATTTGTTTCTAATACATAAATGTCGTTATCTTTAAGAATCATGTCTGTTCGGCTGTATCCTTTGCACGAAAGCGCCTGATGCGCCATTTTTGAATATGCCTGGGCTTGCACAGTGAGCGAATCATCAATACGGGCAGGACATATTTCCTGGGTTATACCCGCAGTATATTTTGCTTCATAGTCGAAAAAATCATGCTTTTCATCCGGAATAATTTCTATGATGGGTAATGCCTGCAAATCTTTGTTGCCGATTACCCCTCCGGTTATTTCGATACCTTTAATATAGGACTCAATCAGAACTGTTTCATCATATTCAAAGGCTTTCTTAAGAGCGTTTTTAAGGGTATCTTCTGTTTTGACAATAGACATCCCTACGCTTGATCCCCCTTCTGCCGGTTTGACAACCATAGGCAGGCCAATCTGCTTTCGGCAGTTTGCAGGATCGATGGTATCACCTTTTTTAGCAATTATGTATTCAGGGATGGGAAGGCCGTGTTTCTGAAAAAGCTGTTTTGAAATTACCTTGTTCATGGCAATCGCACTTCCCAGAACTCCGGAACCCTGATATGGAATATTGAGCAAATCTAGCATTCCCTGTACAGTGCCGTCCTCGCCATATAGACCGTGAAGTATGATAAGAGCTACATCTATCTTTGGAGCATCTGCTACCAGGCGGTCTATATCTGTTTTAGTATCATATCTGATGATTTCGTATTTTCCCTTATCAAGAGCCTCAAAAACCTGGTTACCGCTATTTATGGAAACCTCTCGTTCTGAAGATATGCCACCTGAAAGTAAAGCAACTGTGAGCTTTTTCATGGATTTATTACTCCTTTTTACCTTTTGATTCCTTTGATTCCATACGCCCAACTACCTTCTCCACATACTGCTGGGGGAAATCAAAATTTATAGACGCACTCCGCATGGCATTTAATTTTAGTATTAAATAGTTTAATTTTTTTAATATGCGATACTTTTCTTTCTCGTCCTTCATGCCTGCAAGAAGGTCCTCAGTTTTTTTTATTTCATTTTTTATCTCGATTTCAGGAGGAACAAAATCAGCATTTTTTAATATTTTATAAGCCATGCGCAAATCTTCGGCAACACAACTGTCTTCATCTAAATCAAGCGGTTTTCCCGACCCGGGCAGATTGTTAAAATCCCCTTTCTTCTGGGCATTTTTTATACGTTCTTCAACAATTTTATCAAAACCAGGAAACATTGCTTAGACCTTTACCTTCTTTCAAGCGATTGCATTTTTAAATTATATAAAAAAAACTATCGTATTGTCAAAAACAAAAAAACAGATAATTTTTACTGGTTGACCCGGCTATACAAATATTGCTATTGAGCTATTAAAAACCATATCAACAATATTATTCTACCACTGATTCTCACGGAAAAATACACAGAAAAAATATCAGTGATACTCCGTGTTTTTCCGTGGTAAGTCGTCAAGTAAAAATAACTACTCAGGTGGATAGGCTGAAGGCTGAAGACTGTCAGGGAAAAGCGCATTTTGAATCCATGTTTGGTGCAAGAATCAGGCATTTCCGCCAAAGTACGGCAATTGTGCTCTTCTGACCCCTTCAGCCTAAACAGCTTCAGCCTGAATACGTGAGTAGTTACTTTATTTTACTTGCCTGCTAAATTACTGAAAAAGGACAACAAGCATGAAAAAAATAGCATTTGCCGGGACAGATGGAAGGACCCTTTTATGTGCTTTAGTTATTTCTACGGCTAAAAGTGAAATTTACCCCGAAGCGTTTCAAGGGGTTGTAATCCGTGGCACACCGGCGATGCCGAAATTCACAGAGATGATGAACTGGCCTGTTGAATTTATAAGCACTGACAGCAATTCCATGCATGATTACGCTGCTGCTATTATCCGAAATTTAAAGGACGGGAATATCGACTATGTTATACCTATGCCTGAAGCGCTATTATTTGAAGGTCTTGTAGATGAAGTTGAGGCAGCAGGATTCGGGGAGCATATTTTAGGACTTAATAAAGACGGCGCTTTTATTGAGGGGGATAAGATCAGATGTAAACAATTATGCCGGGAAGCCGGTATCCCTGTTGCGCAGTCCTGGACCTGGGTGGATGCTAAAAACTATAATGATGCGTTAAGTGTCTGCCTGAGCTATATTCATGACTTTGGCGGAGCCGTATTGAAGTTTCCCTACAGCGCAGGTGGAAAAGGTGCCAGAATTATTTTGAATTCATGGGAAATAAGAGAAGTTTACGACACTTTAATAAAAGATTATAAAGATAACTATAAAAAAATGTTTGGCAGCAGGGAGAAATGGCCGCTTTTAATTGAATCCTTTATGTCCGGCGTGGAAATAAGCTTTACCATGCTGGTTGACAGACTCGGAAATTTTCAAATCCTGCCCACGGCAATGGATTATCCCGAACGTTTTGAAGGGCCTGCGAGCAAAAACAACCCGATAACGGGAGGTGTGGGAGCTATCTCTCCTCACCCGATGGAAACTCAGGAGCTCATTAAAATGGCGGGAGAAGTTATTGCCAAACCGCTGATAAAGGAAATGAAGGAAAGAAAAATTCTCAGACCATGCATTTTGTATCCGGGCTGTTTTGTATCTTTTGATTCTGACAAGCGCCCGACAAAAATTCGAGTCAGTGAAATAAATATTCGTCCCGGGGAACCGGAAGCCCAGCCCTTGGCCCGTAGGTTGAGAAATCTGGGTTCCATGATAAAGGCTGCTCTTGAAGGCGGTTTGAGTGAAGTAGAGCCGGAAGTAAGAGATGATCAGCTGGCAATTTGTGCGGCTCTTGTAACAGGTCCTGGCGGCCCTGATGGACAAAAAGGATATCCCTGGTCCTGCACTAAGGGAGAGAAAGTGGAAGTTGATCTCAAGTATCTAAAAAGAAAAGGAATACAAATCATTCCTTCAGCCATGACCTATGTTGAAACCGAAAACTCGTTTAAGTCCGATGGTACCAGAGTTGCGTTTTTGAATGCAAACGCTACCGTTAAAGAGGGGGAAAAACGGGGTGAAGTTGGTGATCGGCTAAGAAAGAAATTAATAGCTGCTTTTGACAACGGAAAAATCAGAGTAATTCCCAGGGAAAACAGTGAAGGAAACCGGCTGGATTTAAGAAGGGACATTGGCCGCCATTATCTTAAAGCGGATAAAATCTTTGCATTAAGCTAATAATATGACAGCTGATAGCTCAATGTCCCGCTACAAGCGGGGTTAAAGGCCTGAAATCCTTTTTGCTATTAACTTGCAGCTATCAGCTAACAGTAGTAAGTTATTACTGGTGGCGATGCAGGGACTCGAACCCCGGACACTGCGGATATGAGCCGCATGCTCTAACCACCTGAGCTACATCGCCATCAAATTTTAACAGCGCTTTTTTTAACAGCCTGTTTCCACTTAGTCAAGTGGAAAACCACCCGAGACCTTGAAACCTTTGATGAACTTATAAAAAGTAACGCCGATGGTGCCCGCTGGAAATGCCCTTGGGGTGCTAAGTAGAAAGTTCCATATACGCCCCGCAGGAAGTGCCCTTGGGGTGCAAGGCGCAGTGGTTTTTCAGGAACAAGGCAATACATGTAGTATGCCGAGTTTCTGAAAAACCGCTGCAACGCAGTAGATGGGACTTTCTACGACGCCATCACCTTTTTTGTCTATGACTTCTCAGATCCTGCTACCTGAACGGAATATTCTTCCAGACCGCTCGGGACATTTGGAAATACGATCATAAACGGGAGCACCTGGCCTTTTTTAACTTTCATGTTTATTCTCTTATCTCCAAGGCGGTTTTTCAGTCGCCTATTAATAGCCACCTGGTTCAGGTTTTTAAGCTCTGTTTCTGATAATAAATTTCCACAATAAACTGTTTCTGTTTTTACAAGAGCTTTGCCCTTTTTATAGATTTTGCCTGTAATATTTATAAAACGTCGAGAATGCTTATATTCGTTTTGAATTTGCCCTGTTACCACGAAAAGAGTTCCTATCTCCGGATTATCCACGAATTTGCCGTTTACTGTCTTTTCAAAAATATTTATATAAAGGTTACCGACATCTTTGACATCAGGTTTAAGCAGATCACCAACAAAAGGTATTTCTTTGATAACGTCCGTAACAGAAATCTTTATCCCCATGCTGTTTAAAACCTCATGCGCTGCGTAAGCGCCTCCAAACAGGAGAACCAAAATCAGCAATATGCGCATAGGCCCGCTAAGCCGCTTCTTGCCTGCGGGTTTTCTCTTGCGTGCATCGGTTTTTGCTTTTTTTGAATCCGTAAAACCATCTACATCTTCAGCATCAGATCCGTCTTTTAGTGCTCCCATATCAAAAGTATCATCAAGTTTTTCTTTTATGGGCAAAACGGCCTGTTCTTCAACAGCTTCATCTTTTGCCAGAAGATCATGCGCATTTCCTTCAATTTCAAAATCCAGCTCAACTTCCTCTGGTTCTTCATCCTGCGTTTTTGTTTTTTCATCAGTATCGATCATATTATTAATATCAGACAGATCAAATTTTTCTGTTGACTCAAACTGTATTTCTGATGCTTCATCATCGGAGGCGTCAGCAATATCGTCGTCAATATCTAACTCAAGCTCTTCCAGTTCTTCAATGGGAACATCTCCTCCTGCCTGTTTATCTTCTTTATCAAGAATACTATCCAGATCAGATAAATCGAATTCCTCCGCATCTCCTAATTCAACTGCCAGCGAATCGTTATCGGTGTCTTCACCTTCTTCCGTAGCCAGATCTAATTCCAAATCAAGTTCATCTGTTTTTTCATCATAAGTATCTTCAGTAGCCTTATCTATATCACCGGTTCCATCTTCCATATCAGGCAAATCGAGTTCTTCGATGCCCTCCAATTCTAATTCCGGTTCAAGCTCTGATTCAGCGCTATCAGTGCCTTCATCCTGATCCATGTCAAGATCCAGCTCAAAATCGAGGTCATCCGACACTTCAGGTTCTGCAACAGTGCTTTCCGGTGTTTTATCGTCCTGTCCCTTTTCATCTTCAAAGTCAAGATCCAGTTCGAAGTCG